>Ga0116231_10005543_pt1 | contig 24792 bp, 21 predicted proteins | sample S1TSphgellanicum_2_FD_89695 | JGI IMG/M metagenome (GOLD analysis project Ga0116231, IMG submission 89695) | Host-associated microbial communities from peat moss isolated from Minnesota, USA - S1T2_Fd - Sphagnum magellanicum MG | ecosystem: Host-associated > Plants > Peat moss > Unclassified... | reverse complement strand
TTGTATTGTTTCACATATGTCTAAACCCTAGAAATTTCCCCCCAATTTAATGTAAAATATTTTTGATAATTAATGAATTATCACCAAATTTTGTCATATAATTAAATAATTAATAGACTAATATTTCAGATAATTTAAATGATTAATTATCAAGAATTAAATAATCATTTATTTAGTAAAAATAATTAACTAATCATTTGGTTTAACTTTATTTACTTGGATAATAAAAAGTTAGATCTAAAAATTAGATTTTTGACATTTGATTAATTAACTTAATTATATTTTTGTTTTAATAAGTTATTGAAATCACTATTTAAGATAATTATTTCACGTTATAGATTACTAGTTCAACTTTTGCATGAAAAATTCCTACACCAAGATAAGCTTGATCATAATTGTCATCGTATTATTTATTCCACAAATAATACAACCTTTTTTCAAATTCAATGAAACAAAGTAAGAATCATGGAACTCTTAATCAACAACCCCAACCTCTATACACAACTTTGTTACCATACTATTTTGAAATGAACTAATTATTTTGTGACCCAAAATGCGAGTATTGCATTTAGGGTAGGATTTTCATTTAAAGAAGCTTAAACCCCACATGTGTAATTTCGGAATGACCTTGAATGCAAGTATTACATATAGGGTTGGGTTATTTCAAAGTGACTTTGCACGTGTGTATTTTGTTTAAGGCTAGGTCTTCACTTAAAGGTATCCAAACCATTTAGATGGGTTCATTTGAAGCATGGGTATTGCATTTAGGGTTGATTCTTCATTTAAACTTGCAATACCCGGACTTATACTTACTTCTACCAACTGGAATTTTGGGGTTTTGTTGGAATACCTACACTCGTACTTAATTTTACCAATTGGAATTTTGGGGTTATGTTGCAATACCTACACCCGTACTTGCTTCTACCAACTGGAATTTTGGGGCTTCATTGTAATCCCTACACCCGTACTTACCTTTCCCAATTGGAATTTTGGGGCTTAATTGCAATACTTACACTTGTACTTATTTCTACCAACTAGGATTTTGGGACCTAGTTATAATACATGCATTTAACACTAGATTATCACTATCCTTGTGCTTTTGCATTTCACACTTTTTGTGTTTATTACTTGGAAACAATAATAATCTTTGTGCCATATTAGACTTCATGTGTGTGTTGAATACATGATGTTTAAAGAATTTGAGCTATGGTTTCCTCCATACAAAATTGATTTTAAAACAAAGTTATTAATGCAAATGGCAACAATTTTGATTAGTAATTGAGACATTTATTCATGACATCATTTAATACATACATTTGTGTGATTGAACATTGTTTCATGCTAATCTTTGAACTGTTTGACATTATTTCCCAATCCATCTTCTACGCGGTGTAACACCAATCTTGGGTGTGAAATTGCATTTGCCTTTGTGAGGCGTATGTTATGAATATTACATACTAATACTCTCATGTGTGAGGTGGCATGTTCACAAAGTGTCGCATCACCTTCTTTACATTCATTTGTGATCTCTTGCATTGTAGTGACCAATTGTGCAAGAGCCCTTTCCATTGGGGTTGATGAATTTATTATGTCATTAGACCCTACAATGGCACCCATAAGGAGATCATTTTGCTCCATGTTCATGAGCCCATCAAATTCCATGATCCCATCATCACCTTTAAGATGTTCATCTTCATCATCATCATTAGACTCCATATCATCTGTAATATGTCGTGGGTCTACAAACATGTGACCCAACCCTCCACGATGTGATCCATACCATGTTCCACAATAATGAATGATATCCTCTTGAGAAATGTTTGTGCATGTTAGATTGACCACAATTTGGTGTTTACACACGTTCCCTCACAATGCCCATTCACATGTGCAACAAAATATTTTGGTGAATGGGAATTTCACTACATAAATAACATTGGGAAGGCGTTGGCTCTGTACGCCCCAAGCTCCATCACTTTCAAGGGTTGGTTGGTACACATAGGTGAGTGGAATAAGGGCTGCCTTTTCCACACTTTGTGTAATAATGGCCTCCATAACCTTGTTTTTTATGAAACCCTTTTTTTTCATTTCCATTTTTCATTTTTCATTTTTTTTTTGTGCATGTAATGGTGTGCAATGGTTGTTGCTAATCGCCACACCAACCAGTTAATCCTACGCCCTTTAAGGCCTTTTGTGTCAAGAGCAAGCCAACGTTTCAACGCACCATGATATGATTCAATGTTCACTTGGGTGTCTTGGTTGGAATGGGGCATTCTTCGAACACCCACCATCCATAATTCTACAAACATAAACATAATGCACAAGGATGAATAACATTATTACAAAACAATTTTGAATACTAAACCATGATAAATATTATCACTTACCAAACTGATGGTAATAAGTCCAAAAATAATTTGTCCATGCATCACCAAGCCCATGTTTATGAAGGTTTTCTCTCACATCAACCCTCCCACACTCTTTGAAGTCATCAATTGTTTCTCCATGATTGATGGACATGTACATCAACATCATGAAAGTTTTGGAAGATTCCACCCCGCACTTCCACATCTTTGATTTTTTTAGTACCACGTAAGTGCCATGTTTTGAGAACATGCCAACAACAAAGGCAGATGGGAACCTTGTCCATACCCCATACGACCCTAATGAGGACACATGCAATAAAATCTCCATGAGTGGATGGGGTTAGTACAACATAAAATCCATTTGAAGTAATCAAGAATTTTATGAAAGCTATCAAAAAACATATAATGAAATAAATACAAAGTGGGTACTAGGTATAGAACTAACCATAATGCTTTCAATTCTTGAGGTACATCATCAATGAGAAAACATGATGGTTTCTAATGTGGCATGTGTGATAACATTTTATCTTTTAATGGTTTCAACCATTTAATCAAATCCTAAACTGTTTGTCTACTTGTAATGATCCAGGCTAAAGGGACACCTGTGCAATGATCATCAAACCCCATCAAGGTGAATAGATGGAATTTCATGTCATTTGTGCCAAATGTGGCATCCATAGAAATGACACCATTGTGACCATATGATAACATGGACTCACATTGAGTTGGTGTTTGAATACCTATGGTGAATGGGACTTGAGTCTTGTTGATTTCACCAACATCTTGGAAAAATAACACATCTTCTGGATGTTAGAAAGCCCAAGACCAAATTGAAATTGCAAGGTTGGCGTGTAAACACCAACTCCCTTTCTTATGTTTCTGATCCAAATATGCAATGTTTTGAAGTCGAATGAAATCATCTCGTGTCATGCTTTGACCCGCATTCACACGTTCCCACCAAATTGCTTTATGCTTGTCATATATTTGTTTGGTAGTGTAACCTAAGCTTAGTTGGGCCCATATGTGGTCCTTCAATGCTTGTGACATGCATGGAACATAACAAAACATACGAGAAATGGATTCCGAATCATGCTCACCATGTGCGAATGACCCATCAATTTGTGTATGGGCCTTATGATAAATTGTGATCTTAGCCACATCAGGTCGTGGGTATAAACGTTTGATTGAAAATGATGTTAGGCATCCTCGCTAAATAGATCAAATGTGGGTTGAATTTTTTCGATAGTCCTTTGGTCCATATCCGCACTGATACCTAAACCAAAAAACTTTCAAAATGTAAATGATTACATTTTTGGTATATGAATTAAAGAAATAAAAAAGGTTAATGCCATAAATGTTTACCACGTATGCCCAAGGTGGTTTTTGATCATTGGTTGCTTGACATATGTTTGGCTTGGAAAGTTTTTGTAAACATTCCATTCCACAAGGGTGTTCGTATCCCTTCATTCACCTTCCAAGAATTCTGAGATGTGAACATATGGAATATAAGCAAATTGAATGGTCACCTTATTGTGCCCTCTATGGCGTATCCCGGACCTCCACACTAAGTCCTTGTTTGAGAAAAGGGACTTGGTGGGGTTTTGGACATGAATGGAATGGGACTTTGGAACCCTTCCCATGATTAAAGGAAGTACGACAAATTCATGCACCAAGATAATTTATAATTTTATAAACATTCATCATTGAACAAAAACCCAAAATGCAATACATATATGGCATTATGAACCCATATACTAAAACAAACTTTGGCAATATCCACATTGAGCTATTAAACCTTCCATCATTGAAAATGTTCACATATGCAATACCCGGATTGTACCTTAAACCCACAATGTCTAAAAACCCCATGTAACAATACCCACGTAATGATAATTAATGCACATTGTTTGAGAGGTGCAAAATGCAATACCTACCTTTAGCCATAAAACCTACGCTACTTGTGGGAGTCAATGCATTATTCACATATGGGTATGAAGAAATCAAACTACAAAGAGATATTGAATATGAAATATTTGTGTAAAGGTATAAAACCTTTATTTATGGTTATATATTTAATGAAACTTGACGCCCTTTCTATATCCAATAACTAGGAAATGAAAAGAGGTTGAATTGTGAAAATATAAACAAAAAATAATAATAACAAGAGACAAATGCATACCTTTAAGAATAAGAAGTTAACGTTCCACCAAAGTTTGTAGTCCCAATTGAAAATGCAACCCTAAAAGATCACAACTCATACAAAAGTGGGTTAAAAAATATTAAACTCTAACAATTATAGAACATACGGAAACAAAGGAGATTCATAATTATGGTATAGATATAAACAAGTGATAAGATCAAAATCCAATACAATGAGCAAAATTTAGAATATAAACCTTAGGTTCTGAAATATATGAACCAAATTCCTATACACTAAATCATAAAACATAACCCTAAAAATCCAAATGATATTTTGCCATAAGCCTTATTACAACCCTAATTATACAAACCCTAACAAAAAAAAGTCTAAATATATGCCCTAAACCCAAACAACTATACAAACTATACGAATTATATAATGCAAAATAAACAAATTTAAAAGAACATAGGAAAAAATTTAGAAACCAAAATTTAAAAGTTTTAAACTATAAATATTTATTGATTGAAAGAAAATACTTTAATAAAAATCAAATAAGTACAAAATCAAAAGAGAAGATATGTCTTTTACCTTTGTGTGATCTTTCAACCTAATTTTTTCCACTCTCTTTGAAGAACATATAAAATGCAATTGTATTTCTTCACATATGTGTAAACCCTAAAAAATTCCCCCCAAAATTTAACCTACTTTAAGTTAATTACTATACATTTGTGAAAAACTTATTAATTAATTTATGTGTCCCAACCCTAAACTTAAACCATAATCTAATAATGCATACTTATAATAATTACATGAAAAGATGTATTGTAATGTCCATTCAATAATAAATTAGGTGAACAAAATTTAATAAAATATGCATTAACTAAACCAAAATGGCTGCAATTATGGCATTGTTTCCGCTATAAATTTTTTAAAATATTTACATATGGGGACTTATGTTCATCATCCATGAACTAGGGTGAACTTTAATAAATTGATAGGTAGGATTGAGAGGGGGGGGGGTGAGGGTGAAAAAAAATGAGTAGGTAGTTAATTAGGTATTTGGCTATGTAAAAAACATAGATAGATAGGTAGTTAGGTAGATAGGCAAGTTAGTACATAAGAAACAATTTACTTTATCAAGGTGACTAAGTTTGTAAGATACTTATGTCAATAAGGTGGTTGTGTATGTAGGGTAGCTAGGTTAGTAGGGTAGGTAGTTAGTACAATGGTTAAATTAGTAGGGTATGTAATTAATAAGGTAGCTAGGTTAGTAGGGTAGAATGGTTAGTACAATAACTAGGTCAATAACTAGGTCAATAAAATAACTAGTTATTAAGGTAGCTATGTTAGTAGGGGATAATAAATAAGGTACCAAGGTTGGTGCAGTACTTATGAGGGTAGGAAAGTGAGCAGGGTGGCAAGTTAGGTCCAGAGGTAAAACGGCCAAGAACCAAAAAAAAAAGGGGTATAGTGATCAGCAGCAAAAAGAAATGGACTGTGATGAACCCCATTTGGTGCCGAATGAAAAAATGGAACCCATCTAGTAGATAGAACGGCCAACTAGTGCATTGGTGGCTGCTGGTTCACTCTAGCCGTTCAGATTGGCAATAAGACAAATTACACAAACAATCTGTCTATCTAGGGTGGCAAAACTTGAAGTTGTATAGATGTTAGAAGTTGATACAGATCTTAGACATAGTTGCATTTTCCAATGTTTAAGATTGTGTTTACTTCAAAATTCTTCAGGAAAATTAGATGAGTTAGGCTAGGAGAATTTGATAATATCTACACTGCAATGACACACATTTTCATTGTCCAATTCAGAAGATGACCACGGTTTGCTTATCATCATTCACAGAACAGAAAAAAAAACAAGATTTTTTTCATAGAAGAATAAGCTTTCATAAAACATGTGACTGGAGTGAACCAGCCTCCATGACTGCACCAGTTGGCCATTTTGTACACAGGATGGGCTATGTTTTTCATCTACCTCTACACCTTACATTAACCAAAATTCTACCACAATCAATTTTTTTGCATGCTGACCTTTGACCTTTTTTTTGGGGAGCCAATTTTTTCCCAACCCTTACCCTCCATACTACCCTCCCACCTAGTTACCCTATAACCTACCTACTCTACTGACCTACCTCTTAGCCTAAACCCTAAACCAAACCAACTAACAACCAATCCCTTACATACCCTTTCTATTTTTTCCTAGCAAAACCTATATCTCTTCCTGATTAAACCTATATCTATTCTTGGCTAGACTTTTATCTCTTGGCAAAACTTATATTTCTTTTTCGATAAACTTTTTTTTCTTGGCAAAAATTACATTTTTCTTGGCTAAACTTTTATTTCTTAGCAAAATCTATATATTTTCTTGGCTAAATTTTTTTCTCTTGGCAAAACCTATATCTATTATTGGTTAAACTTTTCTCTCTTGGCAAAACCTATATCTATTATTGGTTAAACTTTTCTCTCTTGGCAAAAACTATATTTTTTCTTAACTAAACTTTTCTTTCTTGGCAAAACCTATATATCTTTTTGGCTAAAATTTTCTCTCTTAACAAAGCCTATATCCCTTCTTGGCTAAACTTTTATCTCTTGGTAAAAACTATATCTTTTTTTGGCTAAACTTTTATCTCTTGGAAAAACCTCCATATTTTCTTGGCTAATTTTTTTTCTTTTGGCAAAACCTATATGTCTTCTTGGTTAAACTTTCTTTCTTGACGAAACCTATATCCCTTCTTGGTTAAACTTTTCTTTTTTGGCAAAACCTATTTCTATTCTTGCCTAAGCTTTTAAGTTTTGGAAAAACTTATATCTCTTCTTGGCTAAATGTTTCTCTTTTAGCAAAACCTAAAACCTATATTTATTCTTGGCTAAACTTTTAATTCTTAGCAACAGTTATATTTTTTCTTGGCTATTTTTTTCTATTGGCAAAACTTATATTTCTTCTTGGTTAAACTTTTAACTTTTGGCAAAACCTATGTTAGTTTTTGGCTAAACCTTGACCTTTCAACAAAACATTTTTATTTGTTGGCTAAAATTTTACCTCCCAACAATTCTTTTATATCTTTTTGGCTAAACCTATACCTATCAACAAAACCTTTCTATATTTTGGGTAAACCTCTTTATTTCATAACTAAACCTCTATTTCTCTAAAAGGAAAAAATAAGAATGGAATCCACAAGGTGTAAAATGAACTTCAATGTATTTTTTTATAGAAATCAATTCAAAACATAAAAACTAATGTTGATTTTAATTAGAACAAACAATTGAGGAGGTAAGAAAAAAAAAAGTATTTTCAATGATTATTTAATTTAATCACTTAAATCATAAAAAATTAATGTAAAACATATAGTTTTTAAAAGAGGGTTAAATTTACATATAAAAGTTGAGAGTTTAGGTTCTAGGCATTATAATACTCATGTCAACTTTAATTTTTAACACCATTTTTGTAATGATTTGGAATTCCCAAAACTAACACCTATTATATGGCTAACATGTAGGTATTACCTATTATGGCAAATACTAATAGTAGTTGAAGATTTAATCCCAACATGCAATACCCACATATAAAAACAATTCCATTTGTGATTGAAATGAAACTTTTTTTTTTGAAATTTGTTTTTGCTTATTTTAGATGTTAAAAAAAATTTCTTATACTTTTATTTTTCATTCCAAAATTTTCTTTATTTATTTTATTTTTTAAAATGATTCTTCTTCTATTTCTTCTTCATAATCAATTTTTATTTTATTTTTAAAAAAATTTTAAAACAAATTCAAAACTATCTTTGTTAATCTTTCTTATCATTAAATATGCATATTTTATGCCCAACATTTGGGTATTATGTGAAACATGAAGAAATCTAGCCAACATTCTATGCTTCAAATGTGAATATTACACAATTTTGTTTTATTTCTTCTTTTAAATATTTCTCATCACAACATCAAAAATGAAAAATGAAAAGGTATTGCATACAATGGACCAATCATGTTATGGTGGAGCTTGAATGAAAATGGATGTAGATTTTGTAATACATTCATAATAAGATTAGGGTCCCATTGGAATTGAAATGCAAAAAAAGCAAGTCCATGCGAGTCACATATAATTTCTACTACCAATTATACTTCATTTATGTAAAGGGGTAAAAACAAACCAATAGGAGCCAACGACAACCTCTTGAATCATTATGACTAATCTTCAAAAAAATGATGTGGCAACACAAGATTGGATGAAATGTATTGAGGTAGTGTTAAACAATAATGCTTAAACAATGTTTTTACAATATTTCATTGTGTTGAAAAACATTGGTTACGGGCTTTAAAATGTGTTGAAAAGTATTTTATATTTATTGGATTACTTTCAATTTTAACTAAATGTTAAATTAACATATTAGAAAAGGCTTCACATAAATACAACATATATTTTCAACATTAATTTAATGTATGAAACTTATGAACATCAAAACCAAAGACTGATTATGCCAAAATTGGCTCCTATTAACTTGGTTTTACCCGAAGGTAAATTATGCAGGTATTACAAATACTTACCCCTCCATCATTTAGGTTAGGGTTACTAGAAAAAGCCAAAAACTTCAATACTTACATTATCAATATCCAATACAAATGTCGAAGTATGGGTGAATGTAATTCCTACACATTCAATTGTGATTATTCATTGCGTACACCAACAAAACAAATACTCTCATCATATTTTGAAATGTGTTGATATTGCATTACCTTTATCCAAAAATGCACTTCCTTGCATTGGTAATACTTGAATCTATAACCCCATGCTACATTACATATATCCACTAAAGGAAGTCTTCATTATGAGAAGAACAAAAAATACAATACCTACATCAAAATGGCAAATCCCTTGCTAGAAAGGTTATGGGATGGGCAATACCCTCATATATGACAACAAAAATCATTGTGTCCTATGTAATATATGAAATTCTATGCAGTATGAGAAAGCTTGTTCATTAACCTTGAACTATTATACATTAATTGTTTGAACTAGTATGATGTTACTAGTACATAAAAAGTCCAAATCCACTAATGAATTCACTAGGTTTTGTAGTGAATTAAGTGAATTTTAGTTCTAGTGAATTTTTAGCAAATTTGTCAATTGTTTAATGATCGACGATAAGTTGATACAAAGAAGTAAATTCACTTGTAAATTCACTAACATATGAACATCTAAATTCTTTTGAGTATTTTCATTATTCAATATTAACTATTTAATTCATTCAAAAAAATTTAAATTGAAAGTTTTAAGAAGATTTGAACCCATCTACCTAGGTAGGTAGAAAACTAACACCTAATTACTTATGTAGGTAAGCAAATAGGTAGGAAAGGGAAAATGTAGATGGAATGAATAGCCAAAACATATTTCATTCATGTCACAATTTTCATTTAAGGTCAAGCATTTCTTCACTCATCCCAAATTGGCACATGCATTTCTACGTGAGTAATCAATGGAAAAAATGTTCTTTATATAGCTTGTGAGATGAGATTTAAAGACAAAACATATGGGTTAAACCTTATACTTGCGCTCTAATTTTAAATTGAAATGCAACTAAAACTTTTCTTAAAGTCAACTTTAATTAGTAAAATCTTTCTCATATTATGTCCAAATGAAATAATTTAAATTTCATTTTTAATTTTTTAAAAAAATCTACACAAAAAAAATTATTAAAAAGTTTTTAAAATACTTGAATTGAAGAAAATTGCATGTAAATCTTGCATTTCAATACATTTTTTTTCCCAAAACACCCTGGCCAAGCCACAACCTTTAAATTGAGTACCCCAAAAGAAAATGAAGGAAGGGATTCAAAGGATAGTCAAGGAAAAGACAGGGGGCTCATCAAGGTGTAAACAAGTATTATGGAAAAAAATGGTGGCACAAGATCCTACAATGATATGGATTGAAGGAGTGGTTGGAGGTAAGCCTACATTGGTGTTGGTGGATCTAAGTAGTACCCACAACCTAATGTTTTGAATATTTAGAGCCACTATTTATCTAGAAACCCATTTAGCATTGAAACAAACCATGAAAGTTTAAAAATACTTGACCACCCAACCCAATTTGAGTAATAATTTAGGTGGGTGGAAAGATTACAACAATTTAATTATGGATCAACAATGCATTACATAAAGGGCAAAAAAAACATAGTTAATGTCTTGGTTCATCACCCATTGGCCATTGTCATTTCTATGGTTAAAAAAATCATGATGGAAGACATAAAAAAACACTATGTCCAAGATGCATGTTTTAAATAGCCTTATGAAAACTTGTAGAAAAACCCACAAGGAAATCCAAAAGTATATGGTTTATATTTAGGATAACAAGACCTACCTACTATATTATGATACTAGTGTATGTATTCCGAACTTTGAAGAATTCCATGTTTGAATCTTTTATGATTGCCTTAACATTCCAATAGCTATCTAGGGTTTCAAAAAACATATATCCATGTTATAAAAAATAATTATTTTTGGCTTGGTATGAAGATAGATGTACATGAAGATATGAAAGAATATTACATATGTTAGATATCCAAAGCTGAGCTGATTAAAACCCCAATGTTACTACAACCCTTGGGAATTGAACCCAATAATAAATGAAAGTCCATAAGTATTGACTTCATAATGAGATTACTCAAAAGCCAAAGTGGACATGATAGCATTCTTGGTTGTGGATAGGTTCACAAAACATGTTCATTTCCTAATTTTTAAATCCACAATGTCAACCACAGATGTGGCAAGGTTATTTCTGCATGAAATGTTTTGGTTACATAATTTGTCCAAAGAAATTGTGTGACTAGGATCAAAAATTTGTAAGTCAATTTTGGATCGCTTTAGTCACGATGTTTATCACTAAAATATTGGGTGGAATTTGAATAAATAAATAAATGATCAATCAAAATTTATTAACCAAATGGATTCTAAGGTCAAGAGAAAGTGAACCAAAAAGTCACTATAGAAATTAAAAGGATTTCAATGAAGTCCTTGGAGTTTTAGAATATCAAATGGAAATTTATTGAATTAGTTTTAATAGGCTACGAAAAAATACTTGAGAACTTTCAAAAATCAACACTTTTAAAATTCTTATATTTCATGTATTTGTAAAATGACAATGGTATGTTCTAGTTAAATCATGAAAACATTGGAAGATCATTAAAATTTTTGAACTTGACCATGATTTGATAAAATGGATTTGTATTGCTAAAAAAATATCAAGTGCAAACAAGAACAATTTTTTTTCTTTCCTTAGGTTATAGGAGAGAAAAGGTTATCTATTCATTAAAAAGAAGAAAATTTCATCATGGATTTATCCTAGAACAAGATTTTATCCTAGAAAGAAGCTACTGCCATCCACCTTGTAGTGTCACCAAAAAAGATTTGATAGAAACATTGTTAACCAATAAACAAGTTGGTACCTTCTACCAAACTTGCAATGATTTTACAAGGGGTCATTGACCAAAATTTGTTGCTACCAAGAAAATTCTTTCTAAAATTTCAAAAGTTCAAAAATGTTTTTTTATAGATTAATAGAATGTTTGACCCTTCTTTCCATTTTGACAATTGTCTCTGAAACAAAAGGTACAAATCAAACGATTGCAAATATGCAATGTGCCTTTAAATTGATCAAGGAAATTATGCATAAGTTGCCCAAGTTTAAGCCAAATTTTATGCCAACAAAAACCAAACCCATCAAAAGTTCAAAGTAAATGATAAGTTGTTCTTAAAAGTCAAACCAACCCCTATAGGATGAAATGTGGTGGAGTGAAATCTTGGTTGAAGTGAAAACTTAACGGATGAAAAGGGCTTCTTGTAGCTGATATGTAGAAGGCAACAAGGGAGAGGGTAGTTGATGAATTTTTTAATTTTTTAGTTACTATGAGTGTGTGTGATTGTTTGATGCAATAATGGCATCTACCGAATTTGTGGTTTGCATTGTGTGAGTAATGTTCAAAGATAGCAAGGGAGTTAGTTTCTTGGCTTTATGTTCTTAATGGTCTTTTGGCTATGGCAAAATTGATGAAAAGATTGATGGTGGAATCCAAGGAAGGGGCATATGAAGGAGAGGATAAAATATTGAATGTTGCAAGAACAATGTACCATTTTTGTATACCTTAGAGTTGTGAATAAAAAAGGTTGACTAGACACCTTAGACATGAGGTTATTGTTTGGGTTGGTGAGAAGAATGCTCACAATCAAGATGAAATTCAAATTTTACTGGTTCTTTTTTTTTTTACAAATTTCTGTTATGCATTGAATCAAAAGGTTAAAATGTTGTAGCATAAGAAGACATGATAAATAATGCAATTCTAATGGAGATGATGAAGATCCATAGCGGACAAAGAAAGGCTTGTTTGAATAAGGCATCATTGAGGGATTAATGGGAATGCTAATTTGGGATATTTGAAATCTATGATGTGGGAAGAAAGATTCATGCAATGGGAACTTTGGGAGGGTTATGTGACTTTAGCTTGGGAATCAAGGGATCACATTGAAAAACACATGTTGTTAAAACCCTATTGTTGAACTTCCTAAGGAATTAGTTTGTTTGAATTGGGTTGAAAAAAAGGAGCTTTACTTACAATGATGCCAAGTGAGACATTGATAGCCTGAAAGAGAATGGTTCAAAGTGATATGATCCATCAATTTGGCAAAACTTTACATGTTGTCTTGATAGTTTAGCACTTGTGACTAGGAGGATATGTTGGCTACTACCCATGAAGATATGGCAACATTGAAACAAGAAGTTGGTGTTGTTTGTAATGCTAAATTATTTCAAGTTCTAGAGTTGTTGATAATCCTAATTAAATTAATGTTGTGTGATCATAGGATAACACACAACCCCATTTTTCATTATACCCCAACATAATAACTTGAAACTTTGAAAAAGTTAGAAGTTGTCCCCTAGGTTTTTTGCCCCATTCACTATAGCAAAAGAATTGGGAAAATGGTTTATCAATTGAACCTTTCAAAACATTGGAAAATCCATCACATATTTCGTGTTAGTTTGTCAAAAAAAAAAAGTGTTTGACCCTATTCATGTGTTGCCTAAATTATTGAAAATAATGGATGCTGGGGACATTATTCCTGAACCAATTTCCTTTTAAGAACCAAAGTTTTGCAATTTTAAATTTACAATAAAATGGAAAGACTATCTAATCGGGGAGGCTACATGGGGAAGAAATATAAGTTTAAAGTCTTTTTTTTTTTTTTTTTGGAGGACAATGATATATTTTTGTGGGGGTGTGTGTTAGTGACCACAGGTGCTACAACCAATTGAGGGACTCGGTGATGGGATTGTCACCATAAGAAAACAAGCAATGTGAATTGAGCTTGGAGATGGTGTCAAAATAGAACTTGCAACAAGTAGATTAAAATAGGACTTGAAAGTTAGGGGAAAGTGTCGAAGGTGTATAAAGTTATAGAAGATCCCAAAGAGGGATTTCTTTTCTCTGAGCCTACTGGGGTTTCTTTCTAGCTGAGTGAAAATTAGATAAGCTAGGGTCATCCCCCACACTCACAATTGGGTAGAAAAATCTTATCTAAGTTTTGGAAGCATGATAATGCATTGTGATGTAAAACATTGGCTAGAAAATTCTATGTTGGTGTTTTCTAGGCTTTGGTTTTTGTGAAAGGAAGATTTATGAAATCTAGTGTAGATTGTTAAAAAGTGAGTTCTCAAGAGGTCAAGTCTTGGTTGTTTACACTTTAAAAAGTCAAGGCAAGACAAGGCATTAGGTGTTAGGGTGGTGTGTATGTGAAGAAAGAAGGATTATTAGCGTTCTAGGAAAAAAATGATTTCGTACAAGGAGAAAGGTAATAGGGCACTTTAGTAAACTATGGGGCCAAAAAGCTTCTAGAGAAAATGCCACTGAAGTGGATTGTAACTATTTTTCTATTTCAAGAGCTTGAAAAGGCCCTTTTGCGGGTTATTATGTCTTTGGTTTTGTTTGTTTTGGGGATAATCTCCTCACTATGACAAAGGGGTGAGCTTGAAGCTCGTAATATTTTGTATTAAAGAAAACCCAAATAGTATGATTTTCATTTCAAAAAGAAAAAGAAAAAAAAGGAGGCCAATGCAACTTTTTTTTTCTTCTTCTTTACCTTTTCCTAAAACTTTCACAAAGGGGTCACCATGTCAAGTGACCAAAATAGTGAAGTCCCATTGTATATGAACACCAAGAGGGACCACCTCAATTAGAAACTTTTTGTGTTCAGGATTAATGATGCCACCTAGTCCACCTTTTGGCCACCATTGTGTGGGCAGCATGTCATAGGACATTAGCTAACCATGGTCAAGAGGTCTAACCTAAATGATGTATATTTGAGCACGACATCCAATCACTAAAACAACTAAACATGAAAAAAATTGTGCCAAGATTATTGTTGGTGACGTGTTCTTATTTGGTGGATGTTGTACCTAATTAATGTTATTTTGAGAATTATGAAAGGGTAAAATAATTTTAATTCTCAAATTGAATCAATCATCATATCTCTTTTGAAATCGTGGAATGTTGCAATCACTTTTTGGTCTTGGAAGTTCTTTCAAGGATAATGAGAATGGAGGTGAACATTCATATTTAAACCTTAATTGCTTGGCGCTTTTCACATTTTAAGTCCCACATTCACCCTTTTTTACACATCTAAACCCCTCACAATCTTTTTACACACCTCCGACCCCCAACATGTTAAAGTTTATATATATTATGTAACCTCAACCTATGCCACAAGTTGGTATCCAAAGTCAAACTATTAATTGTTAACCCATGTATGTTTGAACTATACATTAACTATCAATTGATAACCTTTCTCAAACCTAGCTAATCATTATATTAACATAACTAATCATAATTTAAACTTGAAAATCATTTCTTTGAACTTGGATAGGCGTAACATAACATGTATAAATATCATTACAATTTTTTTCTTTTTTTAAAATAATAAATATGCAACTATCAATCATCTTCAATTATAAAATATTTTTTCTTAAATTATTCCATGAAGACTATTTTGCTTCACCAAATAATTAAGGGTCTATCATATGATAGTAGTTTGACTTTGACAACATCCATACATAGAATGTTGAACTAATATTTAATGATAAATATTATACATTTAAATTGCATTCAATTAGACTAAAACATGTTGGGCAATTTGTTGTAATGTGGCATATCACATCCTCAACAAACATAGTTAATTATTCAAGTTTGAATTAAAAGTTCATATGAGTTAGAACTTGGCAACATGGTTTTTTTTTAAGGGTTATGTGAGGTTGGTGAACTAGCAATCCTCCATTAAAGGACTCACCTAAGCAAAAGAGCCTAGTAAATGTTTTTTGGAAACCCCTTATATTCTAGCAGCATCCTAAAAATTATAGTTTAAATTTAGTGAATTCAACTTTTTTTCCCTCAAAGTGTGATAAATGTATGCCAGTCTTTTCCCCCAAAAAAACCTTTGAAGGATTCACAAGCCCTTTTTTTTATTACCCTATGGCAAAATTTCACCAAAAAAAAAACACCAGTTGGTGACCTTCTTAAAAATATTATTTATTAGGATATGCCATGAGAAATGGATGGATGAAATGCACAAGGTTTTACCAATAATATATTGATTTTATTGGTACATTGTTTTTAAAAAATTCCTTAACACAATGGGATTTCCCCTTTTAGCTTGGTTATCCCTTTCATAAACACATGTAAAGTTAGATGTTTACTCTACATGACTATTTTTCCCCATTGAAAATTGGTTTAAAGCAATCACAACATGCTAACTTTTTCCATGTATAAGCCATGGTCTAATTGTTCAACCAATTGTCACTTTTCGAAATCACTTTTGGAAACACATAATTTAGAGTTTGTCTTTTTTCCCATGTATGATCTCTTTGAATCCCAACAAACTTTTGTTGAACATTTATGTAAATATTTTGATTCAATGGGTCAAATGCAAGTGGTTGTCTTATCATTCCACTATTATAATACACACCAAATACCCACCTTTTAAAAAAGGGGAATTTGTGGAAAAAATGGTGACAAATAGTTTTTGGAATAAAAGTTTCATGCAACCAATGAAACAATTCAACATGCACCTACAAAAGCCCAATTATTTTGCTTTTGGGGGAGTATTGTTTGAGACTTTTTGGGAATGTGGTGTTTTCACCATGTTCTAAGAATGTTCCCACCATGTTTTCACTTGTTCCTAATGATTTTCTCCATGCATTCCCCATGTTGCTAATAAAATCTACCCAAGATTCTACCATTGTAACCTATATAACTAGATCGAATGAAAAGGCCACATAATTTTCTAATTTGAAAGTGTTGATAATATGAATGTTTTTTTGGTGATAGGCCAATCAAAGATACCCATAACCCAAGAAATTCAAAAATTCACTTTGGGTGCACTTTGCAAGCTAATTAATACACTTAACAATATCTACGTAATATGAGACAAACAAGAAATGAAAGGTCCAACTATATATAATGATGTAGAATTTACACCAAGATGTGTAGATCCAAATGATAATGATGTTGGAAGCATAGTGGTGGTTATTTGAATATTGGTAATGGTCAATTCAATCCATTTTTGTTAATAATTTTCAGCATAACAGCAACTTGTATTTTGTATTGAATTCACAAAAATTAAAAAATTTACAATGTCTTGTGGTTTATGATGTACCTCTAGGTTTGTCAAATGGTATCAATGGTAAATATATTAATTAAATTGTCACTACGTGTGTCAAAAGAAGATTTTTTAAAGGGTATTATAAGGGAACTTAAAATTTTCTCAATATTTTATTATTAATTTTTTTAATATCCACATTTTAAACTATTTAAATTTAAATTTAAATTTTATGTTTGCATTGAATTTTGACATCATATTTTTGTTTGAATTCAATGCATGAAGAGCGATGGAGGTAAGGTGATTATGTGTGACTAAATAAACATCATGTCGTAAAATGCTCAAATTTAATTTTAAAAACACATTGACAAACATTTTAATACTAGATCACATTTTAAATGATGAAAATAATGTCTAGCATCACAACATCAATATAAACAACACTTGATTTATTTCCCTGGGAAATTTTTTTTTTTTTTAAAAATGAAGTTTTTGGGTTGTAGTATTAAAATAAATAAGGTGTGCATTGCAACCCAAGTAAGTGGACCACCAAGATTTTGCATTTGAGCCTTCATCAAGTCCTTATCATTGACCAAATAAATATCACCTCATTAATGTTACTTTTTTTACTTTGAACCTTGATTATAAATTACACCCTTTCCATCCCATTAATTGAAGGTACTAAGACTAATACATTTTATAAATCTCTTGTACATATGTTTTAATTTTGGTATTAGAAAAAAGGTCTAATACCTATTATTAATGCCTGCCATATATCAATTACATTTTAAAATAAAATTAAACATAATCCTATTATAGAATTAATTGAATTTTAGTTTTTACCCAACAACCAATATATGGAACCCTTTCTTTTTTTTCAAATATATTTTTAATACATGCTCTTGCTTTATCTACATTCACATGCATTGATTCTAATCAGCTCAGTAGTTTCCATTGTTCTCTTGTCATATATGGATTGCCTGCATATTGTAATATGTACTTGTGTGTAAGGAACATCAAATGTCTTCATGTTTTAATGATCAGAATTGCAAACTGTTTTACCTCTATCTGAAGGCTTATGTGAGCTCTACTTCAATAGATGGCAGAAAGGAAGAGCCCAAGAGTGTGCAGCTACACAAGTTGAAGAATTATGTGAGCCCTACTTCAACAGATGGCAGAAAGGAAGAGGCCAAGAGTGTGCTGCTGCACAAATTGAAGGCCTATGCAAGCTCTACTTCTACAGATTGCAGAAAGGAAGAGCCCAAGATTGTGCAGCTACAGAAGTTGAGTTACGTGAAATGAAAACCCTATCTTTCTCTCCTTGGTAAGCCTCAACTTCCTTTGTTTTGAGTGTCAGACTTCATGCCTCAACATCCTTTGTCTTGGGTGTCTGACTTCATGCAAATCATGAATTGCAGACTTGACTCCCCCACTCCACTTCCAAGGAGAGGGGAGTCAGTGGTATTTTTAAGTCCATTCTTCAGATTCCAGCTGTAGAGACAGAATGGTGGTATTTGAGTAGGAAAACCTTTGGGACCATATCACTCTGGCTTTTGAAATTTTGAATTTTCAGTTCTCCGTTTCAGCATCTGCAGGCCATATAGGATATAACTATTAAGTTAGAATGGCTATGTCAAATATGCTAGAACCAGGATGCATGATGATACCCTCCTTTTTCCCAGACTTCAGGTTTTGACACTGCTATGTAGAGAGTTTCATTCATTATTTTTCATTACTGCAAACATGAAAAAGAAGCCAATAAATGTCATAACTCTTTCTTTGTGCCATAATAAGAAAACTGCCACTTTCTCAACATTGGTTGTAACTTGCAATCAAAACAACATCCCTGTCCCCTCCCTCCCCCCTTGGGTTTTCCCATTCCCTAGTGAGACAAGCCAGCAATCCAAAGCACTGGAAAAGGTCACCCTAAAGTGGAACTTCACTGAGTACAAACAACTGAACATGTGAAATTCAATTTCATATGCATGCATCCAACAAAAAACCAAATTCACTGCAGAGCAACAAGGTGAAAAGCAAAACAACAAATGAGAGATCCCACTATTATCAACCCGATTACTATCTGTTGCATCAGCAAGCAAGCAAGGATTGATCTCAAGGTCTTTCAAACTCACCTTGAATGAGACTCAGGTTGTATAATTGACATCTCTTTGTTGGTCACCAACTGCAGGATCACCGATTTGTTATGGGGGATATGGTTATTGGGACACTTACTAGCATCAGATACAAATTTGCAAAAATAGCTTTCGTCAGCTAATTACACATTTTGATTCCCCTGCAAACCCTACTTTTTTTTTATTCAGATGAAGCTCCTGCTCTTCTCATAATTTTCTCTTTTGCCAGGCCAGCACATTATGCTGCACTTGGTTATTACAATTACTCGCCTCTCCTCCTCGTCCTCAACTCTACAATCGGAAGACATGACCCAGACTAGCCTTGAGAACTTACATTTGTCAGAGCATTTGCAACCTCAAGTGGATCCAGAGGTATTTAAGAGCCTGAAAGAGCTCTCCTCTGCACATCTAGACAATCTGGCTCAGTTGCAACTGCCACTTGGTGTTGGGTCGTCACATAACCCCCCTTACAGAGAAAGAGACAGGAGGCCCAATTGGGGAATACTAGACAACTGGTCCGCTACAGAGCTTGTTCTGTTTCCCTTTCCCCCAAACAATGAATGGTATGTGGCTGGATATGGTACAAGGGGGCAGGTGGATGTAACTAGAGCTGCTGCTCCCTTAGACAGAAGATAAAAGCCTCACTGGCTTTCTTGTAAAAAGGAATATAATGGTGGTGCTGTGTTGAGAAGGTTTCTAAGCATCCTGTTGCAGAGGAAGGTTTGCAGTTAGTGGCAATTTCAGTGTCCAGCCAGATGGATACAGAAGCCCAGATGCAGCTTCGAGATGGAGATGCCACACCATCACCTTGGAGCATCCTGGAGGCCGACCTTCCATTTGACTTTCATCTGCCACCAATTGTTCTATGAATGTTGTCTCCTGCACACACATGAAGCCTCACAATCAACAAACAAACCACCAACAAACAGATTGGCAAGAAGGTTTTCATGCCTGCTGTGCTGCTGGAAAGAACCCTAGCAACTTTGCAAGCAACTTTTAGTTCACATCCAATTTCTAGCTTGGGAAACTTCCATTGCAGAATGCTTGAGAAGCTTGTGAAGTGGAATGAGGGAAAACTCTAGATCAAAACCATAAATGTAGTCAGTGGGCACAAGCACATTATGTTTGAAGCAAATAAGAGTAGGAAGAGACCTGAAAACCTTCCTTGACTGTGTCAAGCTGCCGAATGGGATCCACAGAGGGTCTGTGCCATCTGTCTGGGTCCCAAAGGATGCTACTGTTGAAAGCAAACCCTGACATATCGACATGAAACCGTCTCAGCCTTTTGCTCTTTTCATTAGTGTGCCAACCTACAACTTTCTCACCATCACACACTGGCCCCTCCAGTATTGTCTTTGACTTACTGTGGACCAGCATTCCTACCAGCCATGTGCCAAATCGCCTGCAAGAGAAGTCAACAAAAATGTGTTCAGCCACCTGTGATGTGACCTAGGTGACCTAGATGACCTAAAAACTAGGACTCAAAACCAACCTGAATTAAAGAAATGGCTTCAAAATATCGAAGGTAAGTTTACACAAGTGTGCTTAGAGCACATGTCTTCACAGCAAACCTCAGGAAGACCCAAAATATAGGCAGCAAAAAAATATTGGTCACACCTGATTTGCCGCATCTCCTCAAAGAGCTCCAGGGTATATACATTGTCATCATCAGCAAAGTAAACAATGCCATCTAGCTGGTGGTGCTCGATGTGAGCCAGTGCAACATTTCGTTGATGGATCCCACAGTCCTTAATATTTGTGACATTTTTCTCACATACAAGATGCCGGTACATTATCCCAGTCTCCCGTAAGAGTGATGCTGTCTCTAAAGACTGTGCCTCTGTCTCCACTACTAACCAGAGGAGAGGTGGAGGGACTAGCTTCAGTGTGTGTGCCAGTCGTGTCAAATAATATGCCTGAAATGCTCTGTTGTATGTTGGTGTTACAACTATCAAGAGCTTGCGGGGTTCCAATACTTTAGCCACTTGGTACTCAAGACCTGAACCAAGTACAAAGGCAATTAGTCTGTGAATCTAATGCATCTAAGTCAGAACAAGGTGCCTGGAGCACAGCATTTCTACAAATTTTCTTGCAGACAATGAGAAGAGGTAGATGTTAGATGAAAAGACTGCACAATTAGTACCAATTGGGATCCAAATTGACTGCATAAAGACTGACTGACCAAAGATGAGGACCAAGTTCTCTAATGGGAAATCTGGCCAAGAAGGTAAATCTGACGATAAGGGACTCCATACACCTTATTTGGGTTGTTCGATCAAACAGCTAGTGTGCCAATAATGCCCTAGTATATAGTCAAATACTTTTTCCAAGGGACAGGTGAGCTTTCTATGGGAACAATCTATTTAAGATTGAAGAGAAAACACCCAGGAGATTGCAGAGAAAAATCCAGGACAAAAATTCGAAGAAGCTAACCATTTCGTCACTTCCAGCAAAACCAAAACAAACATGACAGGAGTGAGTGATCATAACCATGTGAGTGTCACTCACAAAGTATGAGACCATCACTGTCATCGTGAATGGCAGCAACTACACTCATCACTCTCCACTGATTTCATCAGCTCCCAACAGATGAAGGTGTAGATAAAGTATACAATGATGTGCCACATTCTTCCCAAACAATTATATACAAAAATCTTCATACTGATTTCCTATCACATTTTCCAGAAGCAACAGGAGTTGTGATTTCAGTGAGCACTCAATAAATAGATAGTGTCCTCAATCAAGCTGCAACAAACTTGTGAAGGTAAGCTTAAGCTTTATTTCATTTTACCTTGCATTTTATCTATGAAATTGCAGAGAAAAATTCTCCACAACAACAATATTGGACATAACACAAACAATGAGTGCAGTCATAACCCTACGAGAGAGTTGCTCACAATGTGTCAAACCATCACCTTCATCACAAATAGCAGTCACAAGCTGCCATGACTAACCCCAGTGACTTCATCAGTGCCTGACCCATGGTGGGTATAGATAAGTATAAACATGCTACAAAATCTGGGCAAACCAGTGTATAAAAATCTGCATCCTGAGTTTCTGTCACATTTCCAGAATCAACAGGGAAACTCAGTCATGATGTTGACAATCAAGAGACAAAGCTAATAAAAAAAAGGTCAACAGTATCCTCTATAAGCAAGCATCTAAGCCTAGGGTGTAGAGAGGCATATTATATACAGAAGTGGTTGGGGTCTCCTGCACCCGGAGCAAATATCCTTGAAGAATGAATATATTCCACCACTTCACAAATCAGGCAGGATAATTAGTACTATTTGACAATGTTGGCCAGTTCCCCAGCAAGGCAATTGGTATAGAGTGTTTAGAGATGTATCGTACAGCAAGATCCAATGACTGTCATTGTCAAATTCTTGAACAAGTCCTTGAGGACTGAATACAGTCTCACTTCACAAATCACATGTGCCCAAAAAGAAGTGCTCTGAGAAGGATCAGCTAATTTCACAGCAAGAGAATCGGAATTCAGTGCTTTGAGATGTATTACATAGTAAGATCTAATGACTGCCATTGTCAAATCCTTGAACAAATCCTTGAAGACAGAATACAGTCCGACTTCACAAATCAGGCAGGCCTAATAAGAAGTGCTCTGACAAGGGTCAGCCAATTGCACAGCAAAGCAATTTGTATTGAGTGTTTTGAGATGTATCATACAGCAAGATCCAACAACTGACATTGTCAAATCCTTGAATAATGGATACAGTCTCACTCCACAAATCAGGCGTGCCTAATAAGACATGCTCCGAGAGAGGTCAGCTAATTCCATAGCAAGACTATTGGAATTCAGTGCTTTGAGATGTATCACATAGCAAGATCCAATAACTGCTGTCATCAAATTCTTTGAACAAATCATTGAAGACTGAATGCAGTCTCTATTTGCAAATCAGGCCTAATAAGAAGTGCTCTGACAAGGGTCAGCTACCTTCACTGCAAGGCAATTGGAATTCAGTGCTTGGAGACGTATCACATAGCAAGATCCAATGCTGGCCATCTTCAAATTCTTGAACAAATCATTGAAAAGTGAATGCAGTCTCTAATCGCAAATGGGGCCTAATAAGAAGTACTTTGACAAGGGCCAGCTAATTCCACAGCAAGGTAATTGGAATTGAGTGTTTTGAGATGTATCATACATCAAGATCCGCTGGTTGCCATGGTCAAATTCTTTTCTTATTGCCTGAAGAGCAAGCTTGTAAAGGAGGAGGAGGAGGAGGATATAAGCATGTTCTGCCAAACTTCATATGTCTATCATGGATCTCTCTCTCTGTGCACATGGATATGTGTTGAAACCCAAAAAGCTTAACATCTTGCCAAATGACCTAGAAAGAAAGAGAGAGAGGAGAAAAAGCAACCTGGATGGAGCACTATTGACGATTCGTTGACAACAGCATCGACTCCAACAATCTCCCTAGCCTTGCTACCAATTCCGCTCCTCTCCTCCAAAGCATTGGCCACTCCTACGGCCGTCCCCCCGGAAGAGGTTGCCATATTCTCTACTTTGATACCTTCACTAAAATGAGATACAAAACTTTGTCCGGTATTAGGAGTCCAACTATAAGGAGTGAAGATCCCGGCACACAAGCCGACTACGAAACACATCCCGAGCAAAATCGGAAACCTTCTCCACGCACTTCGCGCCCCGCGTAACGACTTCCCTACCACTACTCTTTCTCCCATCCCTTGACTACTATTACTGTTGCTGCTGCTACTACTCCCAAACCCGAGCAACGCCAGTAAAAACGGCGTAAAATCTTGCGAAACTACAGCGGCAGAAACCGGAGATGAACCGAAATCCCAGCTCTTTTGCTGTTGTTGTTGTTGCAGCTGCGGCTGTTGTTGCTGCTGCACAGGAGTCACACGGATTGCGCAAGATGAAACAACAGACGGTAAAACTACGAATCCCTCTTGCTCTTGATATGTTGTGGAAGATAAAGTCCTTCTAAGTGAAGCCATGAGTACTTTTGGATCAATACAAAACAACAGCAATCAAGCCGCATCGTCTCCTGTTATTCTTCGCCAGGATTCTCCTCCTCTTCTTCCTCCCCGCCATAGCTGTGGCCATTTCTGTCCGCATCTGCAACTACCGCGGCTCCCCTCGCCCCGATGCACGTCTTTCAAACCCCGACCCGCAACAACCTACCATCCGCAGCAACCCACTACGTACCTACCTACCTCACCCGCACTTCTTCCTCACACACACAACTACCTACCCGCGACAACCCACTAGGTACCCTGCATTTCGACACACAAAACAAAGTACCCGCTACCCACTTGGTACCTACCTCCCCTGCACTGCTTGGGCACATACACCATCATACCCGCAACTACCTACCTACCTACCCCCCCCCCCCCCACCCCCCCCCCCCCCCCCCCGCCCCCCGCCCCCCCCCCCCCCCCAAATGCACACACATTAAAAGTTTTCGCTTTTTGGAGAAGAGGAGGGACCCCCACAAGGCTTCTAATTATTTTACCGTCGTGCCTA
>Ga0116231_10005540_pt1 | contig 24799 bp, 9 predicted proteins | sample S1TSphgellanicum_2_FD_89695 | JGI IMG/M metagenome (GOLD analysis project Ga0116231, IMG submission 89695) | Host-associated microbial communities from peat moss isolated from Minnesota, USA - S1T2_Fd - Sphagnum magellanicum MG | ecosystem: Host-associated > Plants > Peat moss > Unclassified... | reverse complement strand
TTTTTTTTTAATATTAACAAAATTATTATTATATTTTTTATGTGAACCGCCGCCCCCCAGTTTTTTTTTTTTTTTTTTTTTTGGCAATAGGCCATTTTGATTCGTCCATAAGCCAATAAAAACTGAAACTTGGGAGGCTCCCCAAAAATAGCAATTTCTATATGAGGATGGAGTGCCTCCCATTTGGCTCATTATATAGGTGAGAAGGGAGAATATAGGGCAAAGGATATGAGATAAAGTGAGGTGCTATTGGGAATACCCTTGAGGAACACATTGCAAACTTGGGGAACATGCATTAGAAACCTGAGGAACATCATTTGGAACATGTGAGAACAGGTTGAAAATATGATGGGAACATAAGAATTAAAAAATCTCCATCCTCACCCTCCCTCGCCCCCCCCTCCCAAAAGCAAAAATGAACCCTCTTGCTTGTATGTTTCAGTCGTCTCATTGGCTGCATGCGTATTCTACTCCTAGGCATGGTTGCCACCATCTTTTTACCTCGGATAAATACCCCTTCTGCAAAGCACACACAGTAACTATTGAACTTTGATATTTCAAAGGAAGCAACATGTGAACAACAAGGTGGGGTCAGGTGACCTTCCTTACACACAACAATAGTTGAATGGCAGGATTGTACTGTTTTCTCTTTTTGGGTTTTCTGATGTAGCATCATTATAAGCATCCCAAAAACAAATTTGGCACTAATTGGCAACAATTTTGTAAAAAACACTGTCCAAAATTGATGAGAATTTGCCTCAAAACTAAACATTGAGTTGAAATATGACAAGCTTTTTCCAAAACTAAATTCTTGAAATTTTGAAGATTCTTTTCCAGAAAAGCAGAGATTTTTTTAATGGAATTCCTTTTTTGAATTTTGGAGGTTGTCGTTTTGTGAAAATTTGTACCCAACAAAGAATCCATTGGTTCAATCGGTAACTTTGTTTTGAAGGATCCGATTAAGTGTTGCAGAAGACTCTTATCAACAACCTTTTTGAGGAAATTGGAATAGAATGCATTTAGGCAAATATGTCAAAACTTACCATTTGGATTATAAAATGTAACATTAAGAAATGAAAGGGAACAAATTACATTTTGACCTCTATAATGTCATTTTCATAAATATCACATCTAGATAATGTAACCAAAAGTGTTGGAATAAGAATCACAATCACCAGCATTTTTATTCTTGTTTTTAAAAGTTACTAGACTAGCTCCACTTTAGCCATGGAAAATGTGTAGATAATATGATTGTTTGTCAAAGTTTAAAGTTCAACAAATTGGCTAATAAGATTTTACATGGTCATCTAATTGGCTATCATTGTTAATATAAGAGTAAGCTTATGACAACCCAAATAAAATGCAAATTATGTAGTTTGGCTATCTTGGTTAATTTTAAAGCCAGCATTTGGTAACTCAAACACTTGCAAATTATATAGAACTTGGCAATCAATGTATCATTGAAGTTGGAAAAATGAGCCAATGTGTAGTGCATTTTGAATGCAATGTGTGCTTCAATAAACAAAATGGGACAAAATATTATACCTAAAATTATTCATGTATAGCAATTCACAACATAAGTTAAAACTTGGTGCAAAAAAAAATTGCCCCATCAAAAAGATGAAATGGTGTAGCAAAGAAAAAACTAGTTGCTCCATAAAACAAACCATTTACTTTTAAGCATCAAGACAATATAATGTTTTTATGTGAACTTTTAAAAGGTGATGGCTTCTCAAAAAATATTTTTTTGACAATATCAAATTGTTATGCATAAAAATGAACACATACCCAAATGGCAAATCAAGTGGTTTCTCAACTTATTTTCCATGAACACAACTACTAAAAAGTAACATTCAATTTGCAAAAACCCCAGGCCAACATAAACTCACAATTAGGAGATCAACCCTCCAACTCACATATTAGAAACTTGGTAGAATCTTCATAATAGTTTTTCACACAAGCCAACATTTTGGGGAAATCTAGTGTCAATATAGGTCCGAAACCCCCCTATTACAAGACAACATTGGTTTATAGAATATCTAAAATCAAAAAACTCAATAATAAGGCAATTCATTTCCTCACCAAAAAACTCAATAATAACTGAATCCATGACTGAGTTGATGTTAAAGTTTACATGGAAATTGAAAGAACCTACTTCAACCCCTTGATTTCAACAAGTTATTGAGTTAGGAACAAAGAGCTTTTCCTTGCCTTCTTTTGAGCAAATTGCACAATGTACTTCATGCACATCACCTTTGTTGCCTATTATAGACTTTACCCAAGGAAGATGTTGGACCCATTTATCTTGAAAGCCACCCACCTTCATAATCTTGTTTTTTTTTTTCCTTCGCTATTCCAATTGGACTTCAAGGTTCCTCTAAGTCTTTTGGTTGCATAATGATAGATTAAGAAGCGCCCATCCCAAGATCAACCTAAGCCTCAACATCTACAACAATCAAAATGGGCCTCAACTTGAAGTTTTTCAAAGTCAACAAAGGAGGAGGCTTTATAAGGATTGAAAAAAACACAATGCTAACCCCACACAACACACAACTTGAAAGGAATTAAGAATCAATACATAGAAACAAAAATACATAGGTTTGAATTTAGAGTTTGAGTCTCGAATGCTTAAAGGAAGAGACAGACTTTGATTTGCACATTCTTGCCTCCCATACAATGTTCGAATCCTCATTGTTCAAATCTGAGCAAATTTGATTTTAACCGAAGCAATGACTCATGTCATCAAAACACCACATCTTCAACCATAAGAAAAATCACACAAGCCTCATAAAATTATATTTCAAATAATATTATTGTGATTCAACAAATCTATGTAACCATAAATATCCTTGGCTACAAAGGTCCACAACATTACATACAAGAACATACTTGTTGCATTGGTGATTACTTCGTGTGAGATAGAATTGGGAACATGAAAAGCTCTTTAGAGCAATGGAAAGTAGTAGCAAGGGTCAGTGTGATAGGTTAGGTGACACCAATATGTCATTGTTCAAAGCCCTAGCTTTTGGCAAAAAAATTAATTGATTTTTTTTTTTCCCCATCAATTTTGTGGCGTAATTGAAGTGGTAATAAGTCATAAGATGATGTAGCCATATTTTGACTATTAAAAATTTTAAGCATCCTTCTATAATTTGGCAACCTACTAGAATGTAACATATATATATAAATTGAAAACCAAAAACTTGCTTATTTGTCACTATTTGAACACAAAAATGTGACATTTAACAAAATTTCACTGAAAAAAAAGAAAAGAAAAACACTCAGATTCCCAAGTTTTGAATCCCTCTTTAATATCATTAGATCACTCTTGATATTGTCAAAAGAATTGTAGATGAAAGTAGACTGTGCGTGTGATATTATAGACTAGACAAATGTGAAAATAATTAGATGTATGTGGATAAGAATAATCTTGCTCATCTCTTGACCTCTAGTGGATAGACATGTATTTGCCCATCTTTTTGGAAGTTTTCTTGTGAGGCCTTAAATGGAAAGGCACAAATTGGGTTCTTAATCATCTATACCAAGATGTTGAATTCTTTGTCATATGTGTTTGATACTTGTGTTAATGTAGAATAGAGAGGTACATTCTTACAGACCATTGATGGTCAAGATTTTGAGCTTTTGAAAGGAGGTTTCATTTATATTCACATACTTACCCATCTTAAACCTCAATTCAAAGAGGACAAGTTGATCCTTTGATTTACAATTTTCAAGTCTATATTTTCAAATTAAAATGCTTGTACATGTTTTGAGTAGGTTGATAATGCTTCATTTTGAGGCTGGAACCCGGAGTGCCTTACATTGTACAAATTGTTTTCTTCTGATTTTATTTTCAGGCACAAAGTTACTGATAAATTGAAATAAAATGAGCAGGAGTTTTTTAAACATTTGGTGTGCATGCAAACATGCCTGCTCTTCAAGTTACAGGCAATGATATGCATGTTTGCCTGCTCTGATCTCTTTCAATTGGCTGCCAAAACAAAGGCCAATGTCAGCAGCCCCATTACTCAATCTAGGAAATATGGGTAAGTGAAGTAGCGAAGGTTCATTGTTACCAGTATGGAAAACTCCAACACATGAAAGACTGTCAGTGTTAGGGCAGACTACCATTTCCTCGGGGCCAGGGTGAACCAGCACCTACACTGGTACCTTCTCAAACGAGGCCTTCTCAAGAGCAGCTCCACCCATAACGCGTATTTGTGCCTCCAAGGGTAAATCTCACATGTTAGATGACCGGCTAACTGTTTCTCATGCCTCACCCATAAACATGGAACTGAGAACTGTTAAGTGATGGGAGACTACTAATAGCACACTACCTAGGTCAATCAATGACATGTGTTAGACTGTGCAGTGCCTTTGCCATCCAAAGGATCTGTGCACAAATGCCGGCCCAAAGCCATTTCACTGCCCCAACCTGGCATAGTATTTCCTATCCTTCATTGAAACCTGTTGTGCAGTGTGTTAATTGGGATGTTCTTAGAGGCTACATTTAACTTGGGAAATGTTAAATTGGGACTCAGCGACCATGATTTCTTTTGAAAAGGTAATATGTATAATGTTTAGAAGCAACCCAAAAAACTTTGGGATCTTTGGTTTTTTACCATGGTACCAGTGTAAATGCTGTTTCACCCAAGGCAAGCAACTGTAATCTCACCTTAAGCTGTGAATTTCTTGATGAATTACAACATATTTAGTGCCTATCATAAGGCATATGTTTCTCCGCAGATAGCTCCTATGTTTTGTATGCAGTTTGATTTGAAAGGTTACAGAAAGTTGCACTATCCCTTATCAATCAAAATTTGCTTGCAGTACTAGGGCACCCAATTTTGATCTATTACATGTACATATATACAGGCCAGGGATGGGTATCTATCCACCCATTCCATTTTTTGTGAAGAGGCTGATAGGGAGGGAGTAAGTTTGTAATGGGGAAGTGCAGGAGAATGGTAGGTTTGTAGTTAGTCTTTAGAAACACAGATACCATTATTTTATTATTGAGATTTGTGTGGAACCAACTAACTCAAACCTTATTGATGTTACTTGCTTGCTTACAAGTTACTATTGGGGCAGGTTCAGATTTCAAAATACTGTTGACTTGTTGAAACTTGCGCCTAAATTGTGCAGGTGGGGTGTGTCAGACCTAAATGGGACTGGGGAGGAGTGGAAACAACATGAGGGGTACCTGATTGGCTGGAGCTCCTCCTTCCTAGTACTACTGGAGGATGACTACTATGCACACCCATACCAGAAAAGTCTGCACAAAATTCAGAGTTATTCAACATCCAACCAGGGAGTTTCTTGTTGATAACTGAATGAATGATGAATGATAGAAAAGGCCCAAAATTAGGTGTGGGTGTGGGCCACAAGAAATGAAAAAACCCCACAATCGGAAATTGGCACTTGCAAAGGTCGGTTTGTCTTGGGTCCCAAGGATAAGTTATCCATAATTGGATGAAGGATAAGTTATCCACAATTGGATAAACATGAAAAGAGGAGCAGAAATGGATGCCCAATAGTCAGTCAAGTCATTCTATATTGTAGCATTACAGCTCATGTTCTTCCCAGCTTAGCGGTTTGGCCTGATCTTATGATAAGGCAGACCACCACGAGCACCATGGCCTTTCTTGCCACATGACATATGTCACCCATATTCAATATAAAAACTGAAATTTGCAATCCATTTCATTAGAGAGTGGTGACACATGTTGAATCTTTTATGGTTTTAAATTCTATAAGGAGCTAATAAGTCTCATCCAAACCAAGTTGTTGGCACATGGCTTCAGGAATAACAGCCAACTAGGACTGACCAGCTTTTGAGAAAATTGTGTTTGGTGGTTGTATTTTAAAAGTCTGACTTGCGACGCACTATTAGCCCTGAAAATAATGATGTGTAACATTTGCATTGAATTACTTTACAATTTTGGGTTTCTTTCTCAACAGAGTAATGTGTCAATTTCAAGATTGGAATACTTTTGTCAGGTAGGTAGTATAATATCTATGGCATTTCAAACTTTAGCCAAACTTGATAAAGCTTGGAATTGGGTTTTGCCAAGTGGATTATAAATGCATTTTCAAAGTAGGAAAACAAAGAAGGAACTGGATTTTTATTGGCTATAGGTCTCAATCTGTGTCACACCAGGACCCACCCATTGGGAGCATTTTTCCCAAAAAGTGTCAAGTAGCTAAGGTGGACCAATGCAGATCAACCTTTTCATGCTTGGACTGTAGGAAACAATTTTATTTTGGGCCAAACAAGAAAACTGTCTGACCTAAATGGAACTGCTTATCAGAGGTTGGTAGACCAATGCCGATTCCAACTTATCATGCTTGGACTCCAGAAACTTAATGTGGTTTTTTTTAGGGCCTGGCCTATACAATTGCTTATCAGCAATTGAAAATGCTACCAACCAATATAACTACTGAGCTAGTAGCAATTGCCACATGTACCTGTGCTCCTAGTATTTTGTGCCAAGCATAACCCTTATAAAAAAATTAAGTGTTTATTTGTTAGGAAGAAACATGGGAAAAAAAAAAGACATTATTATTGCATCACACAGAACTTAAGGATCAGTTATTTACCTTAACTTAAGGTTGATTCACATCTGATGGAAAGTGAATGTTAAGTCAATGGAAAGGGGTGCATGACAAACAATGAATTCAGACCTGCAATGTTAGTTTAACACTAAAATCTACATGGCTTCCTAGGTGATAGTCAATGTTAAGAGGATGTTAGTTGAATGTTAATGCATACTTAACATCAAATCTTCAAAAAACGTAGATTTTGTATGAGAAGTTCAATGGTAAGTTATCAGCCCCTAAAACGAGACTTTAATTCAATGCTAATGCAACTTGAATATATTTGAAATGTTTTCAAGAATCTACACTTGTTCCCCTCCTATTCACCTTTCACGTTCCCTCCATTCTCATCAACACCCCCCCCTCTTTGCCATTTTCTACCTCTTCTTTATTTTTGCTTTCCCTTTATCCTTGCTACAAGTTGTTTAAAGGAAAAAGAACATAGTTGCAAAATCTATTGCTCAAGGTAGGTTAGAAGATATAGCAAGTCTTCAATAGCGCAATGGAATTTTAGGGACCTACTTCTCCAACATGTGATTGCCCCAAAGTTTATTTTGCGATGCATCCAAATAAAGGTTGCTTTGTGTTGTTAATTATTTTTTCTTCTTTTGGTTACAAGTTTCTCATATGAAAATACTACATTACATGGATCAATAACAAACAAGTGAATTGCAACATCCACACTACCATAACAGGTCTAACATATTTGCACATCTCCATGGCCTCATTCAAAGACAAGTTATTAAGTACACCACTTGTAAGAAAAGGTCACATGTTGGCATTGTGGATCAAGGCATCAGTCACCTTACGTATGGCGATTGAAACCCATTTTCGTCCTTATTATGGAGGACATCTCCGAGGGAGAAGTCCTAGGGTTGCAAGAGATCAATGTGGGGAAGATCAACCCATTTAAATCTTTCAATGAGGAAACCTTCCCACCAAGCATTTCAAGGAATGGCCATGGCCTATTAGTTCAAGAATCAAAATTAGTGTCGTGCACTTGAAATTGGAATTGAACATCCTTAAAGTGAAAATCAACTACCACAAAGCACATACGATTACAACTCAAGCTCCATTGGAAGCAGAGTAATAGACTACAACATTATTCCCTAGTTAAAATCTTTCAATATTTTCATAGCTAATGAAAATCTAGGGAAAATTAGGTTTAAGTTGGATGTTGGGAGGGGTTTGATTTCCTAAATGTTGAAACCCTAAAGACTATCAAAAAAATCTTGGCTTTCACATCTCGCAAGCTTCCATGGTATTCAATTATCTATCAAGAATGGGTATAGGCCTTGAACCCTTATCACCCAATTGGTTTCAAGTTCCCCACGTGGAGAACACTTAAGATGCTTCCACTAAAATACAAAACCATGGAAGAAAGAGTTGTCAACCACATTGGCAAGGTGTTTTGTGTAGATCACAACAATGTTCAAGCTTGGGACTTGGGATTTTTTGTAGCATTAGAATTGGGCAAAGGGTGGGAGGTGGATAAGTTGTTGATTTCAAGACTCAATGGTGTTGATGGTGTTCAACTAAGATCTTTAGATCATGCAATGTCAATTTTATATGTGTTTGGAACACAAGGTTAATAATTGCCCAAACTTGGCTCAATGGTGTACCCCAACAAATCCCTCACAATTTCAAGGAATGGTAACATTATCAATTAGCAAGAGTCAAGGCTATCTCATCAACCAAATCTATCCTCGAGCCCATAAAATACTTGCCCATTTAATGTTGATCACCCAAATCAAATCAAAGAGGTGATTGAAATGGAAGTAGATGAAGGTTTCATTATAGTTTGCCACAAAAGACACATACCTATAACTCAACAAGATGGACTTGGTACTCAAAGTAATCCAATAATCAATTATTTTCAACCTAAACATAATGCAAAGAAAAAGGATGGTGAGAACCATGTAGTTAAAAAAAACCACATTCAATTTACAGAAAAAGAACCCAAGGTTTGGCATAAGGACTCTCTAATGGTGGATGTAGTAATTGATTGCCCCCCAATTCAAACAACATTTCAAGTTTGGGGAACCCAAGCAAACAAAAATTGAATCATACATCCGCAACCCTCCCACAATAGTAACAACTTCAGAAGGTGCCTTGGCATTGGACTCCCACAAAATTAAAATAACCACATATGAGGTTGGCCTAACCCAACAAGGCCCCGCACTTAAGAAAAATTGAATAGATTTAATGTAAAAACTCCCTTCAATCAAGTTTCAATTGAAGCAACATTAATAAAGGCACTTCATAGTGTGCATAAGGTGTCCTATGAACTAAATGTTAATGCCCCCATGTTTGGAGGTGAGATTCATGATGCACTAATTTTTCAACTAAAAGATCCATTTCCACCCAAGGGGATTTTTTAAGAGCCCTAGAATGAATAGAAAACAAAAGATGGGGGGATGGGATAGACCCTTCCAAAAAGGTGTTTATTTCATGGGGGTAAATGCGACACCAACCTATTTGGAAGGGTAATTGATACCACATGGTGGGGAAGGGTCCAACAAGTCAAGAGTTGAGTCATAGCAATTATGGACGCGTTAGGGGATTATAGTTTCAATTGAGTAGTTTGTCTAGTAGGTAAGGTTCCCCTTGCATCAAAACTCCTTTGTTGCATCCTTACTAGAGGTTAATGCTTGTCAATAGGTCCAAAAAAGTTGGGATGAAGATGAAGAAATGGAGGATTTCAAAGACACATAACCCCCCAACTTTCCCCAACACCTCTTGAGAATATGCTAATGAGCTTTGCCCCTAGTCCAAGGATAAAGTAATATTGGACATTGTAACTAAGAAATTTTGTAAACAACTCCAAGTAGCCCAAGCAAAATTGTTTAGGTACAATAAAATTGTTGTAAAGTTGTTAGGTGTGAAGATCAAGAAGGCAATCTATGTGGTTTGAAAACTTTTGTAATCTAAGTAAATTTATTTAATTTAGTCTATTAGTGTTTAATCTAAGTCAAGCACTTAAGAAACTAGGATAAAATAGCCCACCAACTTAAGGGTCAAGTCTGAAGGTTTGAACCTTTCACCTCCTTTCACCTCCATGTTTAAATAACAAGTCCTTAACCATTGCACCATTATTTAAATAAGTGATATAAAATATCACCATATATTATTATCCACATTTTAAAAAAAACTTATGTGTAAGCTACCATGTAAATTATGTTTTATGGTATTTTTAAGCTATTTGTAGGTTACCATATGTTAAAATTTTAAGATTATCCTAGGCTATTATAGGATATTATTGATTACTGTAAACTATCTACCTTAAATGATTTTAGGTTATTATATCCTAAATTATACTTGGTTATTCCACCCTTCTTATTTTTCAATATTGGACCTTAGGTTATCAATTAGGCTATTCAACCTTTAGTTATTATAGGTTATTCCACCTAAAGTTATTTTAAGTTATACTAAATGATTCCACCTTATGTTGTTTTTAGTTATTATAGGTTATTCTACCTTATGCTATTTTAGGTTATTCTACCCTATTTTATTTGTGGTTATTCTAAGTTATTCCACCCTACACTATTCTAAATTATTTTATCATATGTTATTTTCAACTATTATCAATTATGCTAGGTTATTACACCTTATATTACTTAAAATTATTCTCAATTATTCCAAATTATTTTAAGTTATATAACCTTACGTTGTTAAAAGTTAAAACCCTAAGACATAGCTTAAAATAGTCTAGGGTATAACCTAAGGTAAAATAACCTAGGTTATAACCTAGAATATAATAACTAATAATAGCCTAAGGTATAATAGTTTAAACTAACCTAAGGTGAAATAACTTTAAATAGCTTACGGTGAAAATACTTTATAATAATTGAGAATAATTTAAAATAGTTAGGAACAACCTAGCGTAAATAAATTAAAACAATTTAGGGTGAAATGATTTAAAGAAATTTATAGTGAATTTAATTATAATAACTTATAATAATTTATAACAACCTATAATGGAATAATAAAAAATAGTTGAGAATAATGTAAAGTAGATTTTTTCATCTTGATATTCCAAAGTCAACCTACCAATTTGCCTTTTAAAATAATCCTTAATTTATTTTTTAATTAATGGGTTCATGTTTTCTACCTACCCACCTTTTAAAGAAGCCATTATATATTATCTTAAAATAGTGGAGATAATCAACTTTCCTTTTAAAACATTGAAAGTAGTCTTTAAACACTTCCACTTACTACCAATAAATTGAATTTATTGGATTATTGTGTAGTAATGTTTTTAATTGAAATTCCACTATAGAATTAACCTTTTATTATTCTACCCTAGAGGTAGTTATGCGATGATAACTATCATTAATTAATAGTACCATGTACATAATTCATGGGGATAGTAACCTATTAAAACACATTTTAATGTTAACCATCGTAAAATTGAATGAGATAGAGAAAAAAGTGAACAATTTGAAAATTAATGGACATGAGATTTTTTGATAAAGATGTAGAACAAATTAAACTAACCTAGGGAAAAATGCACACGCATTTACACATTCTTCTCTAAACTACAAAGGGTTGTTAGATTTTATAAATAATTTTCGCAAACTTAAAATTACGAAATTCAAGGCCCAAGAGTGAAATGCTTACAAAAACCTTGAAAATGTTTATGGCACATTCCAAGGCAATGTACATCTATAGCAATGGGTGGGCCTTCTAAAGGGTGAAATGAATGAATTAGAAAATTTGAAAGTCGTTGGTCAACAAATTCACCTCAATTAAAGTAACAAGGGAAAGGGGATGCTTGCACCAAAGAGTTTTTGGTAGATGTTTGAAAAAAGTTGAAAGCAACCATTGTCATTAAGTTGAACAATAACCTAGATCAAAGTGACTAGAGAAAGGAAAGATTTAAAACATGCATGCACATATTTGTATTCCAAGCTTTACAAGGATGGCAATATGTCAAAAGAAATTTCTAACCAAGATTCATAACAAAGTAGTGGTTGCCATATGTCCATGCTTCACTAACAAAATGATTATAGACTTGGAACTCATTACATAGTTGTAGCTATAAAAGGCTATTAAAGATATGCTAACAAGAAAGGCCTTGGGGCTTGATGGCATTGCAATTGAATTCTTCACCAGCTTTTGGTTGTTTCAATATTGATTGCACTTTTCCATAAAGGCAAGCTCAAGTTTAAAACTAACCAATTGGAAGCCCATAACATTGTTGAATACCAAGATTAATGGGAAAGTTATTTTTTTAAAATTGTGGGACATTCTTATGGAAATGCTAAGTCTAGATTAAACCGCATTCCTTTGCTTCATTCTAGAAAATGAGGTGGAGTCATAGTCAAAGGAAGCAAAAATTACATTAGACAACCACCAAAATTACTAACTTTTTTACATATATTCATGTGGTGGCATTTTAATGCCATGTTAATTGAAAAAATTATGTTAAATGATTAATATGAATGCCGAATAATTCATATTAAGTTTTCATTAAATTTAATTTAAAGTTTTGGTTTTAGTAAAGGACTTTTGAATTTGAATAAAAATTATCTAATAATTAATTAATTTTGCAAAAGAGTAAGGTAAAGGATTATTTTAATAAAAATAAATTTTTATTGTAAGAAAATTTATATGATAGTAACCACTAACCACACTAAAGAAACACTTACAATTTAAAAGTTATGGAACTTGAATTTTTTTTTAAATCAATGTTTCAAAATCTCAAAATTTCAAAAGTCATTTACCACATGTAAATGAGGTGTAATGTACATGACATATAAAATAAAATTGTAGTTTATAATACGATAAACTAAAACCTATAGTAGTTAACATATTTTGGTATGATTTGAAATTATAATAAATTTTAAAGACACAATGAAAAATATGCACACTTTTAAAAATTCATATTCATTAGAAAATTATTAACATAAAACATGTGATATATTGAAGCAACTAGATGTATTTTAATAACAAGTTGTAAAAGATTTTATTCAAAAATTATTTCGTATGAAAAAGTGAAAAGAATTAAAATTTATTCACATTATTTTTATAAAGTAATCTCATTGGTTCTATTAACATGATTTGACCCAACTTCGTCCATGTGATGTTGGACTAGGTTAAGAGATGTAGGTAACTTGCAGTTTTTTTCAAGCTTGATTTCTTTAAGGTATACAACAATGTTAGTTGGGATCTTTTATTCAAAATGTTAAAGAGGCTTGTTTAAATGTTAGTGCAAAGCATTTCCATGATTGAGAATTTGTTCTTAGATGCGTGAACTACAATGAACATCAATGGGCAACCAACAACAAACTCTTCCATTAAAAAAGTTGTAAGTGAAATATGCCTTGTGGCTCTTTACATTTGTTTGGTCATTGGAAAAGCTATTAATCAACACATCAAACCAATAGTACATGCATGAAAGGTTAGAAGCATCTGCATCTCGAATGACAAAAATCAACAAATTATCTCCCAATACATTGATGATATCTATTTCACAATCCATGGTGACCACTAATCCCTTTACAACTTGGTGGACATTTTTGAAAAGTTCATAACCATGTCAAGTCTAAAATGGACTATGAGAAGAACATGGCATATTGGTGTATTGAAAACACAAAATGAACCTCCTAATTGGGTCCATTCTTTTGGTTGGAATTGCACAAAGAAAAAGGATCTTTCAAAGTTGTTGCACACCCATTTTTGAAGAGTTCATACCCATGTCAAGTCTAAGATGGACTAGGACAAGAACATGGCATATTGGTGTATTGAAAACACAAAATGAACTTCCCAATTGGGTCCATTCTTTTGGTTGGAAGTGCGCAAAGAAAAAGAATCTGTCAAAGTTGTTGCACACCCACTTTGGTCTAAACCTAAACACAATTATTAATACAAATTATGTCATATGCAATCAATCATTTTGTAACCTGCGTCTAACTAGTAGTTGTTTATCATTAGATTGGTCATTCTTACTACTATAAAATTGGCAACAATAAATTTGGGCGATATGGTTATGTGTGCAATTAACATGGAACTAATGGTGTACAAAATGGACACTTGTCATTAAAATAATGACCTAAACTAGTACATCCAATATGTCTACTTAAGCTAATATATACCTAATGCTAATAGGTTACACTAACTTCAACTACCTAACTAGTTATCCTAGCATAATCTAGCCTAGGGTATTGTTAACTATAATTATTATTATGATAATAATATTGTAATTACTTACCTAATCCTACAAATAGCTATATTACAATAATTATAAATATTTTAATATATATATATTAGTATCAATATTATTATAATATTACTTATTAACTATTATAACCTAAAATATTTAATAAAACAATAGGTAAACTATGTTAGTATATCATTTAACTATTAGGTAATAGTTGTAACTACAATGCAAGTGGTCTTTGTCCTAATTATTTGTTTTACATTTCAAGTTTGTGAAGTATAGTATTAGGTGCATGAGAAGTATTACAAAACAAGTGACATTTGGGATGAACCAATAATATAGGTTTGGCCTTAAAGGCTAAACCCAAAATAAAATAAGATCATCCCAAATTACCTACACACTTAGTTTAAGACCTTAGGCCTACCTATTACTTAAATGCCACATGTCAACATCCTACCTAAACATCATGTGCATACATCTTATGTTATGATTTAAATTAAATTAAACTAATTAACATTGAAATAAACTTTAAATCATTATGTGTCATGAAATAATTGGTTGAAACTGTAAACATGTGTCACAATACAAAATGGGTTCATGTTAAGGGGTAAAAGTCCCTAGATTAGTTAATGCCATAAGCATCCTAATAACTAGATAATTACTTATGGTAGATTTACCATAATTTACAAAAGGGACGAAGCTAGTGGGATTAATTAGTTCATGTTGATGAGTGGTTGGTTGCATTATGAGAAATCATGTATGTGGAGACCACATTGCCTTACAACTAGAGCTTAAAAACCAATCAAGTACAACTATGTTGCAACTACATCCTCCAAAGTGCAATTCCTATGCAACTACATTTTAGAAATACGGTGATTTAATAAATAAATTTCCACATCAAAAAATAAGCTAGTTGTTTGGTAATCTAAATGTGTTTTGTATATGATAATTTATACACATTATATTTACATATGTAGTCGATTACATTTGGCTTGTTGAGGAATTGCATTGTAGTTGTAACGTGCAACTAAGTTAGGACTATTAAAAATGAACTACACATTGAACAAAATAACAATTATGGCATGAAATTTCAAGAATATGTTGGAGAAAATCTTTTCCCTTTTTTAGAGCATAGTACGATGGGAGTTGTAAGCTTGGAGCGAAGCTTGTAATTTGAATATCCTTAATCCTAGAAGACCCCACTCAGCCACTCTCCCCATGATAAGTAAGCTCATGGATATTTCTTTAATTGAGATGGTAATGTGAAGACACAGGCTGAAATAAAGCTTCCAACTAGTGTACATGCAATTACGCCATATGTCCACATTCGCACTATCCACGAGGTACAAACTTTGTAACTAGTTTGCAATTATGAGGTATGTGCAACTAGTTGGTTATTATGTCATCATTTAGTGGCCACTATTGTACTGCTAGTTGCCCACTATTGTGCCACAACTATGCCAATAGTTGTTACATATGTGTGACTATGGGGCTATAATATTGGCATTGTTTTACAACTAAATGGCCATCACAGTGCCATTACTTGGCCATTAATAAAATATTATTGATTCACTATCCATGTAAAATGTGAATTTGTAAACCTCAAATTGGATCCCAATGCCACATAAACTATATAAAAAATATTTATATTGGAAGTACATCAAGGTATTCAAGCTTATACATCTAGAATTTTTCTAGGCTACATGAACAAGTGCGAAATTGATAATAACTAATTTTTTTACACATAGTTCCTTGGCACCCACAAGGGTTGCATCTTGTGGCATATTATATATATATATACAAATTTTTAATAAATAATAAATAATAATTTATGGTTTAATTTGCTTAATTATTATGAACTATAAATTAGATTAAATAATTAACTTCTAATCTAATTTTGTGAAATTAAAATAATTATCTAAATCCACTAACTAATGAATTATTTAAAGTTGATTAATTAATTCAAATAATCAATGTAGGTAATTAATTATTATATATTCAATTTAAATGATTATGTGAGATGATTAATTATAAAATTAAAATTAATTACAATATTAAAATCAAACAAAAAACACATGGGAATTTTTTTTTGTAGTTGCAACTCAATTGTAACTTAGGTGTAACTAAAAGATTTAACATGGGTATGTTTTTTTTTAAGATTTCATCTCACAAACTATAAAAAGACGAGATTTTCTCTTGTATTTTCACATTAAAATACATGTACCACGTTGGGATGAGCTCATAAAAATGTAACCCTAAAAGCAAAACAAAAAAATAAATTAAAAAATTCATGTGACTACTTTTTAGTTCACTACTTTTCTACCTAAGGTGAAAGCACATTAAAGTGGAATACATGATCTTGTCATAGCTTGTTAGATTATCAATCATGGGCCATGGAACAAAATATAAATGTATAATATGTGAAAATGATTCCAAAAATATATATTACATGTGATATGATCATATTGTATGAATTTCATGAATAGATTTTGAATTACCATAACATATTGGACTTTTGAAGTGCCAAAAACCTAGCATCACAGTCCATATTGTATGGTTATGGACTCATTATATCTATTAAAATGCTTAGTTGAATAAATGTTTTTGACATAGAAAATAATGTGATGCCATTGATACAAAGGAAGATGATTTTGAAAGATTTTGAATATCATAAATTGAGATATACAATGAAATATGGATTTTTTTATAAATTCATTTATTCATTTGAGTTAATAATTCAACTTTTCAAATTTTAAATGTAAAATTTTGATACAATTATTGACAATTGTTAAAGTTTAGAAGTAAAAAATATTTGTTTAACCTTGTCATATGACTTGGGCAATATTATTTATTTTGTTACAATGTAAAATGGACATTTTATTTGAACATTAGTATGGACTCCACATATGTCAAAAAGTACTCCACCTTAGTGTACACATGTAAAAGTAGGTAGGTAAGTAAGTTAGTATGTAGGAACTACCAACTTACCTACCTATGGCTGACCTACCTAAGTACTTATATATTTGTTTTAAAAATTCAATTAATATGCTATGTGGCAAATTTTTAAATTTTTCCATGTGTCACAATCTAAGACCATTTAAAACGAATAATTTTAATGGATGATGGATATTAGTATTTGAAAAAAAATCACCAAAACATTTTCATAGTGTCATGTGTTGGATGAAAATGACATCAGCATGACATTATGGTTGTAATGAGAGGGGAATTGCATAGTAGTTGAAAAGGAATTATTGTGACAAAGTTGCAACTGAATTGCATTAGAGTGTGATTGTATATATGGTGAGTTGCAAGCCTAGTTGCAAAACACCTTTTTTTTTCATAGTGTTGTAATCCATTCAAGGACCTATGATATTTCTAGGAAGGATTAGGATAAGGACATGTTCATGGGCTCAATGTGGGCCTTATGTGGTTATGTGGAGAAGGAGGATGAGAGGAGGACTTGGGGGATTTTATGCCATTCAATGTTGTTTTGTTTTAGAGTTTGGGTGATGAGAGGTCTCTCTTGGAGACGTGGCATATGTGTAACACTAAAAAGGGGAGAAAAGTATGGAATTGTATTGTACTTGTATTATTTCAATGGAAAATGGTTGAAATGATAACTTAATGCCTTGTTGGAGTTCTCTTTATCTTGGAATGTATTAGAATATGAGGGAAGGTAATATATTTTAAGTTTGCATAATGTTTTGTTTTAGTTTCTAGAATAGGAAATCTCTTGCCACCACATGAAAGTAACTGCCAATAGATGGCAATAGGAAGGGATTAGACTTTTAGGTCAAAGTCAACATGGAAAATGAAACTACTATAAATGGTAGGCAACAACCACAAAGGATATGCAATGGTTGCAAATGGTAGGCAATGTTGAAAAGGCTTTAGGGTCTTGCTTGCTTTCTTTTTATACTTCCTTCTTTTTACACTATTGGAGTGACCTATAGTTAGGACGATAGGTCTATCCCTAAATGATAGACCGTAACCTTTTCTTGTTCTCCTTTGTGTAAACTATTTACTATTATTTGAGTAGTTATAATAAAATTAGTAATTGATAGTAATTCTTATTAGAAGTAAGGAGAAGTTGAACTTGTTCCCTCAACATTGCATTCATGAGGATGCTAATGTTTGGGAACTACATTTTCACCCCTTTGCAATTCATTTTAGTTACATGTAGTTTCATTTCATATATGCAACTAGCCTTCCATAATATGATGGATGAAAGTATATAATGATATTGTATATACATGTCAACTATAGAATCCCATATCCAACTAAATATTATGTGTGACTTATCTTAGGCAATTATAACAATGTTTAGTAACATGTGTCATTTGCAACTAAAAATTAGTTGCAAATAACAATTGCAAAATGTTCATTTTCTACTAGTGAGTTGACATGGATTCATTTTTAATGGCCAAATTTTTTTAAAACTTTCACATTAATGCTTTGTCCACCTTTCCCTAATTGGCAAAATTTCAATTGTCAACTTTGTTCTAACCTCCCTACATTGGATTTTGCAACAATTTAATGGGGATTCGTGAAAGCTATAAGGAAGATTAGAGCCATGCTTTGGAGTTTCCTTTGGGGAGGTACAAAACATACAATAAAAACTAAGGTGAGGTGGTCAAATTGTCATGTAAAAAAGGATATTGGAGGGTTGGGCTTGACATACATATAAGAAGTAATCAAAGCATTGTTGTGCAAAGAAGTGATGACAACATTAGAGTTGGGCAAATCCAACCTTAAACAACTTTTAAAGTATAAACTAAAAAAAACCAAACCTTCCAAATACAAAACACGGAGCTTAAGTTTCAATTGGGCATTTGTTTGTAACCACCAATTCACTCAAGGATTTAAAATCTATGTGAAAGTCACCAAGGCTTGGAAGAAAATTATGAAGGTTGTTCAATCCCCCCCCAACCACCCCCCAAGAATCTTCTTTTTTGGAGATTAAAAATGCGTGCACTTGGCAGGGTGAAGAATTTCAAGGGGGGAATTTGGGCATTTCCATACTTAAAACTACCTAATTCCACAAATGCAATTATGTAATGTGGGAGACCTATGGGATCCCAACACAAAAATTATTCACCCTTGGGATGATATAAGGGACAATTACAACTTAAAAGAAGGGAAAAAAATTATATGGGAAAAAATCATTAAAAATTTATTTGTTGAATGGATCGACATGCTAACAAAAGAAATCGAAAGACCAAAGGAAAAAAAATGGGTGGTTCTTTTAACCTACATTCCCTTTTTTTGTCTATTAAACCAACATTGAATTCAAGTTTTCTTATGATTGCAACACATGCCTAGGCAACCTACTTTTGAAACTTATGTTATTCATCGTTAGTACCCAAAATCACTTCTTTTTAAAGTGCGATGGAAGGGAAATCTAAGCATATTCTGAGGATTTGCAAGGTGTGTTGTACACCAAATCTAAATGAACATTATCAAGAAAGACCTAACAAAATGGGAATTATTGATTTGTGGAAACATTTGTTGAAAGACTTGCAATTTGACATTAATAGGTGGAAATGGAATCATGACACCCATCTATTAGATTGCTCCTTTAAGAATGGTTGTTAATGGCTAGAACCAGGTGAAACCTTAAAAAATTGTTGAGGCAAAAATGGAAAACCAACCTCACCAACAAAATGAAGTTAAGGTGGAAGTACATTTGGGATTAAAAACATGTTAAAAATTAAGGAATTGGGGTTCATTTGGTTGACTTGGCACAAAGTAATGGCCATCAATGATTAATGAGCATTTTCAAATTTGGACATCTCCAACATGTCTTAGTGGTGTTGTGCAAATAAACTTGAAACAATCCTACATTGTTAATATGAATGTCCACAAGTGCAAAGAGCTTGGGAATGGACCTACACAATAATCAAATCCCTACATATATCAAGACCACAATATACGTCTTGAAGTTTCCTTCCTAAAATAAATGCATTTTCAATAACCAACTCCCTAAGCAAGTCCACAAACTTCATGTTATATGGGCCAAATTAAAGGGGATAACCTTCAAATCTATACAAATAAAGTGTAATGACTTTGTATTTCATAAAATACCGTGACAACAAGAAAATCTACCAAGTCTTTTATGGGAAGTTTTGCTAAACTATGTTAATCTTGATTGGGGTAGGACCTTAATTAAGATTACGACTTTCCTTCACTTTGAAGATGATAATCTTAGAACTTTTGATTAGGCTAAAGGAAGGCCTTCTTCAATGTGTAGGAGGGATTCATTAAGGAGGGCCTTTTTCACAACAAACATTCCCTAGACATTAAGTCATCATGTTGCTTACCCAAAATGGGCAAGGTCAATATTCCTAGTTGGTGCATGGTTCCCTTCCCCATGGTTGTGTGTTTGTTGGCCTCTAAGGTGTGCTATGTTTCTCTTTTCTTTACAATGAAATATATTAATTTGTGCCCAAAAAAATAGTCTAATGTTAAACATCCCAAGGATAAAAAAATAAAAATAGATCAATACATGAAACTCTTGTTCACAACAAATAACACTTCAATTGAAGAGCATACATCGTGTAAAGGTTCATATATGTCCATTACGAGACTTTTCAGATCTTGTGAATATTTTAGGTTCTTGTTTAAGATGAAAATTGTAGGCCATGTGTGGACACACCAAAGGTCAATATTTTTTTATAGACAAGATAAGGCTACTCATCAATGATAAATTACCATGATAGTGTGTGCTTGACATTTGATACTAAAGTGCCTATTAATACTTCTATTAATTAGATGGGCGGTGCTTCCCAAGTTTTTTTTTTTTGGTTTTGCAATGAATTATTTTGATTGGCCCATCACCAAAAAGGTTAGGAAATAAAACTTTTGAAGCTTTTGAAAATATAAATTTTCTATGTGAAACTTTAGTGCTTCCCATTTTTGCACTACCTATATAGGTGAAAGGGTGGCAAAGAACATGGGATAAAACTAGGGTGTATTGGGAACACCCTTCAATAACATATTGGGATCTTGGGGAACATCATTGGGAATGTGGTGGGAACACAAAAAAAAAATCTATGTCCACATCCAATTCCATGAATGCATGTTTAGGCATTTCATTGGCTACATGCAAATTCTACACCAAAAATTGGTTGTCACCATTTTTGGCTTAAATTAATATCCTTTCTTAAAAACATAGGTATCTATTGTTCAACCTGAACCTAATGACAACAACCCCACACAAGAAAGAAATGGCAATAGTAGGGATATTTTTTTTAATATGTGGGCAAACATTTGCCTTTTTAGATTTCACCATAAATCCATTACATTAGGGCAAGATCTTGTGATCATAAGGATTTAGGACGGCCATTTGTCGCATAGAAAACACCTTAACAACTTATTCATATTACCATCTATGGTTTTAGGTTAATCACAAAGTTGCCAAATGATGAAAGTTCAATTGGTCATTTTGGACCTATAAACCCATTTCCTTGGACTAGTCCCTATTCTTTTCATTATTTTGATACACTTTGGCGGTTGGTTGTTTTCCAGCACTTTCAACTTGGCTTAGGTTGTTCATTTTTCTTGCTTCAAAACCTTTTATATTACAATGGACCTTGCATTTTACAGGTATACATGTAATGCAATCTTGGGCAGTATTCAATGTCCAAATTGTTGTTGTTCAACACCCTGAGTCACCCAACTTTGGGGTTTTGTGTTATTATAATGTACCTTAAGGCATAAGCCCCAAACCTATAAGTTGTAAATTGTAACCATATTATTATTATTGTTGTTGTTGAAATATGTTACTCTTTTGTTGATTCAAATTTTTTTGGGCCAAGCCACAACTTGTAAGTTCTTAAAATTATTCAAAAGTGTCAATGTGATTTTAGTTTTGATTGTTGATTTGGGCATGGTCAATCATGATGATGCATTGTGCTTATGCAAATTACACAATTTTAGTGCTCAATGAGTAAAGTTCTAGCTTCTAACCTTATTGATTATTGTTTGTTGTGATTCAATAATGGTGAGTTCGTTTCTTGAAGTTGAGAGTCAACATTCTAGACAAAAATTTGAACATCAAACTATGTGGTGTGTATCAATTCTAGGATTGGGGTGGGGGAGGAATTGTGATTCACAATGTGGATTCAAGATTTGTTATCCATTTTGCAATTCACACCGTGAATTCTATATTTCCTATCCATTTTGTAATTCACAAATCTCATTGGTTCATAGAAACATATAGTGCCATTGGTTCATATTTGGCATTGGAGTGGGATGTTTAAGATTTGTGTCAAATTAAAATTCTAGGATTATCTTTTTACACTTTTGAAGGTTTATTTTGTTAAATGCTACCCATGAGTCCATATAGAACTTCTAAATGGTAGTATTTGAAATCAACCCAATTACAAATTACTTTAGGTTTAGACATTTTGTTAAGAGAGGTTAATTGACAATTTAACACATGAAATTGTCCTTGTGAGTGTTGAAGCAAAGTCGGTTGTGGATCACAAATGTGCCCATGCTAAAATTGAAGTGACGTATGTTTTAATGAATTGGCTTAATATTTGGGAACATGTTCAAGGTGGAGGTGATTGAATAATAGAAGGGAGGTGAAAGAATTTACATATGTTTTTAAATGTTATTTAACAACAAAGTTGATGATTGAGCATAACAATTTCAAACCCATGTTTAATTTTTTGAAATTGAAACCAATCACAAAAAAAAATTGAGACACAAAGGGTGGGAAATTGTTGAGCATGTTCCATGCAATAATGTTTTGGTAGCCATCAAATGTGTTATTCAAGCAACCATATTTGTGGTTTTGACCTATGACGATGTGACTACATCAAACAATCATACTTGGATTTTTGAAAACATTATGAAAGTGATAATGAGTTCTTTATTCAATATTGGACACTTAACAAAGGCCAAAGTGCCTTTTGTGTTGTTATGTTTTGACCTATGTATATGGTGTGAGTACCTTTCAAGGTGCTTGGGGTGGGGTTATAGTTCAAATTTGACATTTGCTTGTGTTCCTTTTTTGCAAGGATCCACTATATGACATGCAAGACCAATTTGACAATTTTGATTTTTTTGGTTTGCATGTGGTGGAATGCCTAAAAATTTGTTTTAATCCATTTACACATTTTTCTACAAATTTGCACAATATCACTTAGAGTTTGTTAAATTTTAGCTCAATTCATGAAACAAAAAGCAATAAACTACTCCATCATATCAAGACCCAATGGATTAGTATGTTGAGTGTATTCAAGTGTGTTCTTGAAGAGTATCACCCTACGTTCATGAAAATAGAACATAGGGTGGGGGGGGAGGTGGGGCAGGGTAGAACACAAGGTACAAAAACCATGGCACTTCTATAGTTTCTTTTGTAACTCAAGTCATTTATGCCAAGGTAATTGTAGAATGAAATCTGAATGTGCATTTATAGCTAAAAAATTGATTTCATAATTTAGCAATCCTTTCCCCTTTCATGAATTGGATGCACTTAGGTTTGTCTATCCTTGTATAGGTTGTGCATTAACCTAAAATTTATTTTAAATTACTCTTTAATGTGATAAGGTTGCATATTACACATGCTAAAAAAAATGTGGGGGAGGTGTGGATTTCATCTCCAGGATATCTTGGGATATGTAACGATTATTATTTGTTTTAACAATGAAAAGTAACTCCAAGGGTGTAATGGTTGAACTTCACTCTTAAAAACCCTTCACATATTTCCACGAAACAATTAAGTACATTTCAAATGATTATGCACAAGAAGTCATAATATATCTTGAGAATTAATTGAAATTGCATTAGTTCTTGGTTATGTGGAAAATCAACGATGTTTCAATAAATTAAGTTTTATGAAAATAAAATGTAGGAATTAATTGACAATGTATTTAAATATTGTCATTCAAAGGTTTGTTCAAATGTTTTATAGTTTTGAGAATTTTCCTTATAATCAAGCCATTAAGGAGTGGAAGGTGTGCGTCATATTCAATATGCATTTGATGCATAATTTTTTTTCTTTGATATGAGGGAGCATCATGTTGTTATTTTGCAATTGGGTACATATTAGTTCTGAATTTAAAAGTCTTTTTGGTTTGCCTTTGGTTGCAATTTTTTAGGGTTTTTTTTTTCAAAATTAAAATCTTACTAAGGTTGCTTTGTTATGGGACAATGAACTTTTAGGTCTTAATGATAATTTTTTTTAATGGTGGTTTTTATTTCATGACCATGGTCATTTTTCTTTGAACCCTATTAAATTATATAGTGAAGGTTTTAGATTACAATGTTTCAACTTTGACCCTTGAAAACCTTTCAAGAGGGCCCAACTCTTGGAGGTTGATTGAAGTACTTAATATTAATCTTGTTTTTTTATGTTGCCTACTAAGATTGCTTGAATGTTGCAAGTCTACCATGTGCTACAATGGTTAGGACCAAATTGGTCAAGGTTCAATTCCCTCATATGGGTGACTTTCATATTTGAGATTAAAAAATTTAAGTTGTCGACTTGGAAGAAGGAAATCCTATTAATGAAAGGACTATTACCTATTTATTGTCACCCATACACCTATTAAAATTAAGGTCACCTTGCTAACACATAGTTTTAAAAAATGAGCATAGTCGCTTAAATATTTCCTCCTTGTTTTTCATGCAATCGACCATTTTGAAAACTCTTCACTTAATGTAACTAAAGTGTCAACCAAAGGGTCCACAAGGTAACCAGTTGGGAAACATGGGAAATATGATTTTAAAAAATAAAATGATTGAAATACAGGAGACTTTCATTCAGAGTAAAATATTACCAAGATATCTAGACATTCCAATGTTCAATATGTGTGTAATGGTAAAAATCTCAAGGAGAATAACATGGCAAAGAGATGGAGGATACATTTATGTTCACATAAAATGCTAGCTTTCGTTTTGTTTTGTTATTTGACAACAATTGTCAAACTTAGAATATCCAATCTTGGGGGGGGGGGGGGGGGAAAAAAAAGAGGGGGGGGGGGGGGGAGGAATGGGGGGGGGGAAAGGGGGGACGCAGGGGGGGGGTGT
>Ga0116231_10005539_pt1 | contig 24799 bp, 16 predicted proteins | sample S1TSphgellanicum_2_FD_89695 | JGI IMG/M metagenome (GOLD analysis project Ga0116231, IMG submission 89695) | Host-associated microbial communities from peat moss isolated from Minnesota, USA - S1T2_Fd - Sphagnum magellanicum MG | ecosystem: Host-associated > Plants > Peat moss > Unclassified... | reverse complement strand
TCCTTTGCTTCTTTGGGTTTTCTAAGTCTCTTTTACTTTTGTTGACCTAGTCAGTGCCATGGCTAGATCTTTCTATTGGGAGCAGTCTTGTGACTGAAATTAGTACATGTTAGTTCATGTATGAGAGTGAAGTCCGCCCACTGTTGGGAGTTGATGAAGCCAATGGGAGATGTTATGGTAGCTGAATCTTCTTAGGGTTGCAATATGGGAGAGCACCCAGGCTAATATGGTTATAAATCATATATGAAGTACAAAACTGTAAGCATACTTCTAAATGTTTTTTGGCTGCACACTGAAAACCAATAATAAAAATCTGGTAATTTTACTATTTTTTCCCTCACATCTGAAGATTAAAAAACCTTCAAAATCACTTCATTTGTGAATTTTGAATTTCGATTCTTGGCGAAGTTTTGTTAAAAAGGAAAAAACGCTGGCCATGACCAGGTCCTTAGTCCTCACTGGCAACTAACATGTTGACAATCTGATCGTTTTTACACACCGCAGTTCATGATGTACTACATCTGACATCCATTAGTCCAAGCCAGTGCCACCACTGATAAAGTTTATGTAACGTACTCTTCATTTCTACTCTCAATGTGTCGTGAATAAATTTTCAAGGTGTCAGATGTGTATTGAAAAACCAAGTTCCTTCATTGCGGAAGAGAATGCACTGTAAGGAGGGGGTTTCCATTCTGCTACAGTTTTTAGTGTACCCAGAGGCCGCTTTAAATCCAGGAATATAGCCTGCTCGAAAAGATGAAGCAACTTCCTCATGTGTCTTGAAAGTCTCTTGTACTTGTAAAAGAGACGTAAGATGCCTTGTCCTTTACACTGGGGAAGCCCTGCTGTAAGGGCCGTATGCCTTGGACCTCAGGCTCCACCCTCGGCTCTCAGGGCCTAATGTCCTAACAACAGGGCCTTACTTACCACAAAACGCCGTCATGCACGGCGGCGCCTCCGACCAGTCCGGCGGAAAATTGTGTCGTATTTGCTGACTCTATTAGCAAAAGATATTGTTGGCCTTGCCTTCCAAGGCAAGGACATTGTGTTTAGATTCATTATAGATCATAGTAGCTTAAGGCACTTTGACCCCTAGGTAATAGGTCTATTTTTATATGAGGATTTTTGAAAGATGAGATTTTAGATTGCGTTGAAACTTGAGATTAGTTATAGAGGTATGATATCTTGAAATATTTTGGTTTCCTATAAAGGATTTGTTTGAAGATTATATTTTGCATGGTGAAATATTTGAGTTTCCATAATTCTTCTTCTGCCTTAAGATACTTCTTAATGTAAATGGCAAGGTCACAGTGTGACACACCCCTTGTTTCATATGTCCTCCCATATTGGTCAGCCTTGATCATTTGCCAATTAGTGCCAAGATACAAAAATGCCAAAATACAAAGCTCAGGCTCCTGCCTCTGCATAAGGTGTAATGCCATGCTGCTAGGTCATTACCTTACAGCAAACTCTCAAAGGCCTCCTCGAACTATTAATGATATTTTTTTCTTCAGAATATGTAGATCATTTTGCAATCCTCACAGCTTTAACCATTTAAACCTCTGGTACTTCTAACGTACCCCTTCCAAATCTAAATTAAACCTAAACCATTGTTTTGAACACCTTCATTTATGGTGCAAAATGGAAAATGCGGAAAACCCTCTTGTTCTTGTCAAAACAAATCCCTAAAAAAATGGTTGCCAAATGGTAGATGTGGATTTAATTCCTTTAGATAACCATTGCACACTTGTTGTAACAACAATTTTGCACTACAAAAATACTTTCATTCACAACTTTACACTAATCTTAAACACACATACATCTGCAATACACCAAATTCATGATTATCTCTGATAACCATTGTAATCCAAAACACAATGTTAAAAACTACAAACATAATTACAATTCATATTCATGAGATTAAAGACTACAAATGATTCACACATCAAATTGAAAATGGAAATCAATGAAAAAGTTTGTACTCTCCCTATTTATTTAAAACTCAACAAAAATACAACAAAATCCATGTTTTATGAAAGTGTAATCAAAACAAGTCCAATCTATGATATTCAACACTAGAATCTATAGTTCCTCTCCAAAGTATCTACATCTTTACTCTCACTCCAAAAATGTGTATCTACAAATGTCTTCAAACTCCAAAAACTCTCTCCCTGGGGCAATCACCATCAATATGAACAAGAAAACAAAACTCAACAAGAATTCAAAATTCAAACCCCTCAAATGTCTAATGGCCCATTCCTATTCGTAATGCCTTATAAGCCCAAAAACTATGTAATCTACCTACCCCCTTAACAAAGATGGTGGTGGATTATATTTTGGAAAATTCCCAAGCATATCAATGTAAAAATATCTAGAATTGCTTCCCTAGAGGAGCTTGTTTTAGTACACATATTGCCTTCTCGAGGGAGGGGCATCCTCCCTTGTTTGCAATTGTCCTAAGAATATGTAGGAGTTATACTTACTTGATTGTGTTTATCTTTGCATCAACATCGTCAACAATAAATACATTAGGATTTGATTCAAGAAGATTGTGTTGGAATTTGGCTTTCAACGTTATCAACCATTGTTGAAGATCCACACTTATGTTCTAAGTGGATACAAATCAGGCCTAGGAACTTTATTTTGCCATTACTTAAAAACCACAAACGAATATGACAAAAACTACAACAAACAAAACACTCATTAGCTAGGAGACCATGTTATCATGAAAAGATGAGGCATTGAGGGAAAATTAATGATAATACCTAATTGTCAATTGTTTCAAAAGTTACATCACAAGTAACAGCCTTTTTGAGCCCAAGATCCACCATCAGTTTTCTTTGATACAAGGTCTGGATGCCGGGAGTAAATTTGAGGCCAAACGATACCGAGCCAAATGGTTTTTGCTGGAAGAAAAAAACACTTTCTGAGGAAGTGACAGGTGGGCTCTGAGGGCTTGGGGGAGGGGGGGGCTCCAATCGGATTCAGTTAACTGCGGCAGGCCTGATAAACTGTTATCAGGGTCTGCAACCCTGACTATAAGGGCACGTCGCAAATCAAGCAAGATTTAATTCATTGCTATTGTTTAGTGTTTGCCCAAATGGACAAGCCCCAGAATAAACCCCTGGAGTTCCAAGGTGCGGGGCGGGGGGCTGGGGCGCGTAAAGTCCGCAGTCCTGCGGATGGGTTCCCCCCTAGTGCTTTTATTTGCCTTGTATTTCTTGTGGATGGGTTCCATCCCTGCCTTTTTCATACACAGGGAGGGACTACCGACGCCAGCCTTTAATAGGCAAAATTTACGCTGGAGGGTTCACGTCTTGTTTTTTCCGTATTCACACCGTGGCGGGTTTTGTTGGAGGCTTAGGTGTGGTTTTTTGTTTGAGACCATCTCCGTGATTCAAACTCTTGTGAATTTGGCGAAGGATTTGTGAAGGACTTGCGGTGGAGAGGAAAGAATATGTGAGCCTTTTGCTTTCCTTTTCATCATCGCCATCGTCATGTAAGCTTCCTCTTTTCTCGCTCTGTTTACAATTTATTTTGTTTCCATCTGTAGTCCTGTGTACGTATGTTGCTGTGGAGAAGTTGGGGAGGAGGGGGTTTTAGGGTTAATGGATGTTTTGTCTCTTAACTGTCTCCCCCTCGCAGAGGTCTCCCTTTTCTCTACTTGTCGATCCTTTGTGCATCTTTGGGTCTCCTTATAAGGGATATGAGAACTGCCAGAAAATGCTTAGGAGGTTTTGTACCATGAGTTTTTAGGGTTTTTCCAGTGTGTAGCGGTTCTGAAGGTGGTTTGAAATTGACGGAGATTTTCCACTTATGCCGCCATCTGAAGCATGTAAAACTGGGGACTCAAATACTTTGACTCACAGGGGAATCCTGATTCAAAGAATCTGAGAAATCGTCAAATTGTGCAGGACTTCACGCATTTGTGTCAAAAATTTGCCGAGCTATGTCACCGAGCAGAAGCTACGGGAGCACTTCTCAGGGAAGGGAGAAGTCACGGACGCAAAGATTATTCGCACCAGGTGTGTTCCTGATATTTACGAGGGTTTACGGTTTTCTAGGGTTTACGGTTTGCTGTGGATTGAAACTGCAGGCTCACCTTAAACAACCGACAGCATGGTGTTGAGGTTCATGTTTCGATCAACAGGAAAGAAAATTTTGCAGCTCAGTGTAAGAAAAGGCTCAGAGATAAGTTCAGATGGTCAGCATTGTTGAATGTGGGAAAACACCACAATTCTCACCAGTGCAAGTTTGTGCCAAAGTGTAATTTTGTTTAGAGTTTGTGGCAACAGCATGCATCCTATCATGCACATTATGGATGATGACAACAATGGTACAATTTTTTTTTGTCAAATTGACTCTGTTGTGAGGTGGGTCTAATACTGTGAGTGTAATTGGAAATTGCAGAGATGGCAAGACACGGCAGTTTGGCTTTGTTGGGTTCCGAACTGAGGAGGAGGCAGAAGCTGCTGCAAAGTACTTTCATCAGTCCTTCTTTGATACCAGTCGCCTCACCTGTGAAGTAAGTTCTGTTTTCATATATGCTTTATTCAATCTGAGGAAAATACGGCCTTTGGACTATTTCTGTTGTTGTTATATTCAACAACTGGACAGCAAGATATGGTGAATTCTAGTGATGGTTGCTGTTATCTTTCATGGGAGCAGTTGTTTGTATGCCTAAATGCAAACTGCTTAATGCCTATGTGAACTTCAGCTTCTTGTGGAGGTGGCTTTCTTGAATGACTCCCATAACAAGTGGCTTATTTTGTACACTTTGCAGCTGGCACAGCCTATTGGAGCCTCTAATCTGGGAAGGCCGTGGAGTCGACATTCAAAAGGAAGCTCAGCCTTTGACAAAAGCCACACACCTATTATAAGTGAAGACCTGACAATATCAGGAAGAGTGGACAAAGAAAGAAGTAAACATAAAGAAACTAAATCTTCTGACAACATTGAGAATGACCCACAGCTAAATGAGTTTCTTGAAGTGATGCAGCCCCGCAACAAGGCAAAACTGTGGGCCAATGACACAACCATTTCAAATGCAGCCAAGTCAGAGACAGGATCAAAACTGGGGAGGCTGGAGAAGCAGAGAGGGGAGGTCTCAGGGAAGAAACCTGCTTTGGAGGTGAAGACTGTTGAGGGTGTGTTGAGGCGAGTGCCCATTGGTAAGGGGAAAGGTGGCGATCAGCTTTTACAAACTCATCTCTGCTATGAGGGAACTGATGATGATGAGAGTGATGAGGATGACGATGAATTGTATGAAGAAGCTCCTGTTTTAGATTTAGAGGTGGAGGGAACAACAGCCCATTCAGGGGCTGATCCCAAGGATTTGATGACTCTGGACAAAGATCCTATTGTGGAGAATGCAGCAGTATCAGATTTGGATTATATGAAGGCCCGGGTAAAAGGAGGGGACTGGAGTAGTGATGATGAAGGGAATGCAGATGCTGATGAAACCAATTTTAGAAAGGAAAGCTCAAAGTCTGAATCTGAAACAAGTTGTAGTGAAGGAGAGGAGGAAGAAGAGGAAGATCATGAGGAAGATGTCCACATGACAGATGCACCTACCAAAGTAGTAATTGCTAAAGAAGATGGTGAACTAAAAGATGATGCTGGGATTAGAAACCATGAAAGTCAGATAAGGGTTGATACTGGAGCTCCTGATGGGCAAGAAACTATAGTTGAGGTGGAGGCAGAGGAGCAAGAGAGTGTGTCAGAGACAGGACGTCTTTTTGTTCGGAATTTGCCCTACACAGCAAGGTACTACTTTCCTACCTCAGATTTGCATGTGAGTTTATATTATCTGATCAAAAGGGATGTTAATAGGAGGCAGAGATTGTGAAAGCAGGCTGACATCAGTTTTCCTTGTTGGATGTAGTGAGGATGAGCTGGCAGCACATTTTGGAAGGTTTGGGGAGCTCTCACAAGTGCATGTGGTGTTAGACAAAACTACCAAGCGTTCCAAAGGCCTGGCTTACATCTTGTACATGTTCCCAGAAGCGGCTGTCAGGTATTCCATATGCAACTTCTCACCCTTGTTTGTGACAGCAGGTATACTTTAATCTAGTATCTATTTCTTATTGCTGTGGGCTTTTAATGAAAATGAAACTTTTGTTGACCTAGCTACTTCTGCAAAGGATTGATGGGTTCTTACACTAACCAGTGGGTTTGCTAAGTCAACAGGGCGATGGAGGAACTTGACAAGTCCATATTTCAAGGGCGGTTGCTTCATATCCTGCCTGCAAAGCGCCCCCCTGCTGCTCCAGAGCCAAAGCAGTATGCACTATTCCATCTCAGTCTAAATCATACACACAGCAATATGGTTGTTTATAATCTTCATTCACACCAGAGGGGAAAAAGGATATGGGAGGAAAAAGCCTGAAGGGCTCTCAGGACTAAGAGAGTTTAGATGGTGGAAGCAGTTCATTGAGAGGCTGTACTCATGCAAGAGTCATTGTGATAGTCTTCTGGACTAGACTTTATGAGGAGAAGTACAAGATATAATTGTTGCAAAGTTTCTAGATCCAATTTTTTGGTAGTACAGTTCACTCACCTGTGTAAGAAATGATTATTTGATGCAGGGCCATTCATGCTGGACCAGGAACAACTAAGTATAAGCAAGAGAGAGAGGAACAGAGAAAAGCAGCTGAGGCTAGTGGGCACACACAGGCTTGGAATCCTCTATTCATGCGTCCAGACACGGTGTGGTTCTGTTACCTTATTTGCACATGCTCAAAATGAATTGAGTTCTGGTTGAAAAACACACCAACTAGTAAAGTTTTGCTTCAATTTCACTCCTCTCACCAAAGTACTTTCACTTCTGTTTTACAGATAGCAGAGAATGTGGCTAGGCAATATGGAATGTCCAAGAGTGAGTTTTTGGACCCAGGGGCAGAGGATTTAGCTGTACGTATGGCACTAGGAGAGACTCATATCATTGCAGAGACCAAGCGCTCACTCAGTGATGAAGGTGTTGATGTTGAAGTATTGGAAGAGGTGGCATCGGGTAGAATGGGAAAAGTGAACCGGAGCAAATCTGTGATCTTGGTAAAGAATTTGCCTTTCACAACATCTGAGGCAGACTTGGTGTCCATGTTTGGTGTCTTTGGCACCCTTGGTTGTGTTATTCTTCCTCCGACCAAGACCCTTGCTCTGGTAAGTCTCTGCATTTCTGCCTACCAATTGAAGTGTAAGAACCTATGTCAAAGTCTGTTCTGCTCATAAGGGTGTTGGATTTCTGGAATCAGAAATAGGATGCAGAGACTGGACTTCTTTTGTATGGGTTGCAGAGATTCACCTTCTGACCTGTTGCAGTACATTCCCTCTCATAGAAATGTATTTTGGATAGAATCAACTAAGTAGTCCTTTCCTTATGATAGTTTTACAGCTATCCAACAATGGTTCATAAGTGTGACTTTCCCAATAGGTTTGTCTCTGACTATGTTACACATCAAGGAAGGATGGGAATTGTATTCTGAGAGAAGGTATGATGGGATTCTATTTTAGGTAGAGTTTCTGGAGGCAGGGGAGGCGCATCGAGCTTTTAAGACCTTGGCTTATAAACGGTTTAAGTAGGTGCCCTCTCTTATCAGTGTTCAACCCTAACTCTGGCTGCCTACTTCTGAGTGATTTTAAAACTCATATTTCTGTCACCTGGAGTTGAGATTGGGAGAACACTGATGTGTACTTTGTATCTGATCACTAGGGATGTGATTTTCATGATCAGGTTATCCTTATTGTCTGTTTGAAGGAATATTGCACAGAGATTTATTGTTGTGGAGTACATAGAGAGACATGTAATTAGATAATGTCCTCAAGCAAATCATGGGGATGTGAGTGTAGGCACGTCCCGCTTTATCTTGAGTGGGCCCCTGAGAATCTGCTGAGTGGAAATGGAAAATCAAAGGTGAAGACAATCGAGAAGGGGTTGGGTGTGGGCTCCAATCGGGCCATAGTAGAAAAGGAGCTCGTCTCTGCTCAGGATGACAATGATGTTGATCAGGTGTGGAGTAATTTGGCATTATGTTTGTGAACTTTCTGGAGAGCAACTCTTGCCTACATGCTTCTTTCTGTCCTTTACAGGTGCCCCTCAAATTGATGGGTCATTACATGGAGGAATAGAATGCAGCTATTTGTGTGTTTCATGGATAAAGGACCTTCTACAGACAAGGATATTTATGATGACTTCCTTTTGTTTGGGAATGGCAGGCACGCTCAATTTTTGTGAAAAATCTCAACTTTTCTACCACAGAATCATCACTTAAGAAGCATTTCCAGAAGCATGTCACTGAGGGTACTATACGCAGTGTCACAGTAAGTACTAGTCTTGACAGAAGTTCTTTGAAAGAAGATTATTGCTTAAATTGAGAGCTTATGGCACTCTCTGAGTAATACATCTATTTATTTCATGAATCTCATGCTTTGAGGCTGCTGGTTATATATCCAAAGGATAGTCGATGAAGAAATTCTAAGATACTTGTCTGTTTGAATGTAGATAAAGAAGAAGCTTTCCAAGGCAGGGAAATCCCTATCCATGGGCTTTGGGTTTGTGGAGCTTGACAGTGCAGAGGCAGCAAAAATGTTCTGCAAGAGTTTGCAGGTGAGCTGGATTTGTTGTGTGTAAAATCTTCAAGAGAATTTCCTTCTATGTTGGATTTGCCATCACAATTGTTGAGGTCAGTTCCTAACATAAGGTATTGTCATGAGGGGTGTAGGGGACAGTGCTGGATGGGCATGCATTAATGCTGCAGCTGAGCCATAATACGAAGAAGTCAGGTGATAGTGATTCAAGAGCTTCTGCTGTGAAGAAGGTGGATAAGAAGGAAAGTTCAACAAAAATTATTGTCAGGAATGTGGCATTTGAAGCCACTAGGAAAGACCTTCAGCAGCTCTTCAATCCCTTTGGCCAGGTAAATATCCAACTCCTCACATGCAGTGCCATGTTGCATCTGGAACATATTTCAGATATTATTCTCAACTTGTCTCTTGCCTAGATACAACCGAGCTATTGGACTTCAGTAAATAGGATAGCTTGGTTGTTCAATTGCAGATCAAAAGTGTCAGACTTCCAAAGAAATTTGATGGGAACCACCGAGGTTTTGCATTTGTGGAGTTCATCACACGGCAGGAAGCTCAAAATGCATTTGAAGCTCTTCAAAGTACTCATTTGTATGGACGCCATCTGGTAAGATATCTTAGCCCATATTCTCAAGTATGAGCATCACTATTAGTGCCATCAGGGATGAAGAACTAATTGATGTAGCTTCCTTCATTTTCTTCATGACATACCTTTTATTGCATTTAGCAGGATAGGTTGCTCTGCCTCCAGATGTATTGCTGTACCCTATTATTTGGTTTTGTGCTTACCTCACACAACAGTAAATGGATGGCAATGCACGTTTTGAAATACGTTCTTTGGCCTTGGTCGTAGATGTGATTGATAAAGGTAGGAAGGTGGAAATGAAACAGAAGTTATGTGTTCCTGATATCTTGCAATGCAGGTGCTGGAGAGGGCAAAGGAGGGTGAGAGCTTGGAGGATCTCCGTGCACGGACAGCCTCTCAGTTTTTTGAGGACAATGGTGTTGACTTGGATAACAGAAGACCTTCCAAAAAGCGGAAACAAGCTGCACTTGATGATAGCCACATATCCTTTGGTCAGTTTGCTGACTAGATTTGAATGTGGGAAGTGTTCGAGCTCAGATTAGGGTTTAGGATAACAGAAGACGGTCAAAAGAGCAGAAACAAGCTGCACTGGATGATAGCTGCATATCTTTTGGTCAGTTTGCTGATTAGATTTGAACATGGGAAGAGTTGAATCTTGGATTAGGATTTAGGATTTTTGGTTCAGTACAAAAATGAGAAGTGGGTAAATGTGCGACACTGAGAACCAATGCCTTGGAGCACTGTCCATGGCACTAAGAGTTCTACACTTTTAAAGCAATCCAAGAAAGCTAAAAGACAGCTGTTGAAAGTGAAGTTAGTTGTAATAGGGTCATGAAATTGTTGGCAGGTAGACCAGAAGTTCAACCACTGCCATTAGTTTTCTTTGTGCAAGGATTGAGAACCAAGGATTGATTTTCAGTGGAGATTAGCATGTGCAGAAAATCCCAAGAATGTCCATTTTGAACAAGGAACTCCAACCACATCAATATGTGCATCATCCTTTTTGTATGGATTTGCTGGACCATAAGACAGAATGCTGAATTTGTTAAGCTGGTGTAAACACAAGAAAATGTAATTTTAAAAGAATTGCTGATAGATGCTAACTATATCATATGCTTATCTTTAAGGTGGTTTGCCCTTTGTCAAATCCAATGAATATGTTGAGTTCAATGTTGGTGACTATCTCTCCTATACTCAGGATCCAGAATTCTGGACTGGATGTTCTCTGATAAATGAGCTGAGCAGTGGTGCAAAAACCCACATAGATGTTTGCTATGATTGCACTCTAAATCTATGTAAAAGACTATCTATAGTAATATCAAATGCATCTCTAGTGGATACATTAGATCCTGGTTTGCTGTAGATGATGTTTGGGAGAAGTCCATTAATGGTCATTTGCATTGCAGCTATGGTGTTTGTGGGAATTTGGTGCAGCTCTTCCAGAACATCAATCTTGCCATCAAGAACAGCATGGCCATCAAAGAGAACAGAATAACTTCTTCCTTTTTTTGGAAGGTACTCCATGTATTGCTGATAGATTGTGTTTTCATCAAAGATGACTGGTATTGTTCCAGAAACCAGACAATCGAAAACACCTTTGCGTGTTGGACTGTCACCTGGAGGTTGCAAGCAGAAGACAGAGTTCAGAAAATTTTGAGTGAGAATTTGTGGGTTCCTCTCACAGTCAATGATGTCACAACGAAGAAGCAAGCATCGAGATGAGTTCAAGCATTGTCGCATGAGCTCATCTCGTAGTAAGGCAGAAAAAGTCTTGCCAGCACGAGGACCGCCAGCAAAGAGCACCAGATGATTCCGTTGTGAGCTTAGCATTGTCCTCTGCCATGACACAATCTGATCATCTGCATAAGGATGGAAAGAACTAGGGTATGGCATTGCCATCTGATCTTGTCTGTAATGATCTTTCTCAATCAAGACTTTGGTGACATTCTCCAACTCTGTCAAAGAGAGAATAGGACTGCCCCATCCATCTTCAAATTCTTGCCTCGTAAGATCCCACGCTATCCTGCCCAACACCAGTAGATGTTTGTGACCTCCAGTGACCTGCCAGTGTCGACTGTTTTGTAACCATCCAACCAACCTCTGGCACATTCGATCTCTGTGAGCCATAGTTCTGTTCCAAAGATTCTGAGTCATGTCCAAAGCACCATAGAATGGAATGTAACTAAACGCTGCTTTCTCTGGATCATCAGTGAGACAAGGATACTCTTTGAATCTTTCATGGTAAAAATGCTCAAGAGTCCACTGAGTTGATCTATACCACGCATCATGGGGGAGCAAGATATTGGAGAGAGAATCATTTGACTCAAGCACAAATTGCTCACCAATCCCTCTGTTGGACAGATCTTCGCATATGTGAGGCCAAACAGGATCATTGTGACACTCGACAACAATCTTCTGGTTGAATTGTGGTGGGAGGTCATAGACATAGATGTATCTACCTGCACACTTTTTGTACTCTTCCAGCTCGACATAGCTTCTTGTGTTGTTCTGGAGGCCGGCGGCACCTGCTCCACCAGCTTTGGAATCTGACCAGCACGGCTCTGATGGTCGGCACTGGAACATTCCACTCTGGAGGAGACCCACCAGTCCGTAAAGCCCTAGAAACACACAAATGACAATGACAAGAGTGATGGACACAGTCTTTGTATACATTTTGTGGTTCCGGTCTTGCACCCTCAAGAATGAACCCGAGCAGTCCATGATAAGTAGAGAGCTTGAAGTCTCCAGCTGCTGCAGCAGCTTGTTGTTGTTGGTGATTTAGTCGACATAATTGGAAGAGGTCAGAAGAATGCAATCATCTGACAAAGAGCGAGGATCCATGATCAATTCCCCTGATCCAATTGGTTCCCAAAGCACACAGAGCTCTTAGAGAGAGAGCGAGAGAGCGAGAGAGAGAGAGAGAGATCAAAGGAAGAACAAATCAATTCATAACTAGCTTCCTTGTACACTACCTTCTACACATTTCTTAGACTCACACAACACGTATGCCATGCGTTGTTGAACGCTCTTTGATCTTGAAAGCTAACATTCACAAGCTAAAATGGCATTTGCTATGGAAAATGCATACCCCAGTTTGATCATGAGCTTTTCAAGGTTCGAATGTACTCCATAACTGGAGCTGCCCAGAAAATAGCTCTGAAGCTAGTATAAGCTACACCAACATCCCAAGAACTCGGTGATTTAAGAACTCCGAGCTCTAAGACCATATATATTATGTGTGCCACAGATATGAGGCAGACAGACTACAAGCTCGCTAAATCTTTAGCCAATATTGCAACAACTGGGTGTTCTTGAAAGAGCTCTGGTCTGGACAATCGTAATACATGATGTGTACCCGTGGGTTTTTTAGCAATTTTTGTTTGTATCCAAAGTGGCGATCGTCCATAGCGATATGTAGAAAAAGTGGCAAACGTCACTAGGAAGATTTAGCAAAATCTGGCTATAAACCACATATGAAGTGCAAAACTTTGTCATCCTTCTATATTTTTGGCTACATACTGAAAATCCAATATTCACACCTGAGGAGTTTTACTTATTTTTTCCCTGGCTTCTGGCGATTGAAAACTTCCAAAATCACTTCATTTTCGAGTTTTTAAATTTGTCTTTCTGGCGAAATTTGGCCAATAAACGAATGCTAATGGCACCATAGATGGGGGGGATGTACGCAGTCTACTTGAGACTCAACTTCATGACGGCTGCATGCTATACTACATATACCACCTTCCGCATTCAACCCCTCTGCAATTGGAGCTTTTTGCACGACTTTTGGACCCTACCAAGCATCACCATCATGAGTCCTCCAGGGAAATTGCCGTTGTACGTTTTGTGAGGGGAATGTTCCAAGTGCGACTCTCGAGTGCTGCTGCTGCAGCACATTTTCGTCCACTTATAAATTCACGATTGGAGAAGACCTAAATCCAAATCATCATGAGGACGTGGGGATGGATGGGTGGGTGGGTACGCCACACCAATGATGAAAACCCTGGAAAAACTTTATTAGAGAAAAAGCGAAAACCCATACAAGGCATTGATTTTTTTGGTTGTGAGTTTTCGCCATTTTGAGAATTTTTTTAAAAAGAATATTCTGTCACACATACTTTGTTTTAAAGAATCGCCGAAAAACGCAATTTTTATCTTTAAAATCGCCATGATTACCTACAATTTGAAAGGATGCTTAAGATTTTTCTACTTCCGTGTTTTGAATATCACCAGATTTGGCTCAATATACTTATGGACCATGGCCACTTCAGCAACGTCACAAAGTTGAATTTAAATACAATATTACAAGGGTGATTGAACGAGAGTGGAAAGAAGTCTTAAAATTTTGGAAGAAAATACAAAATTCTGTAAACATATTCATTCTCAACCAGAGTTTTTTTCCAGTAATTTTATGATGTTGCTCAAGTGGCAATCATCCATAAGTACATTAGCCAAATTTAGTGATACTCAAAGTATGAAAATAAAAAATCTTATGCACTCTATCATATTGTAGGTCATTCGTGGAGATTTATGGCAAAAAAATTTAAAATTCGATTTCTGGAGAACTTTTTTCCAAAAAAACAGGGAATTCGTGATAGAATATTCTTTTTCAAAGTATTTTCGCAAATTGGCGAAAATTCGCCACAAAAAAAAAAAAACCCCCACCTGTGAATCTCAATTAATAAGCTCAATCTAATCTGTGGGACCACATTTCTCTCGTTCCCTGAGCAATCTGTAATAGGATTTGTACAGTTCCCCAGAACTTGCACCAGGATTTGTGCCGATCCCCAGAACTTGCACCCGAGAGCAGGTCCGTCAACGGTCGCTCTCCATCCATCTTACACTTTATTCTCTCTCTCGCTCTTTCGCCCCTCACTCCATCACCCCACACCTTTGCAGTTTCCAATGTTTCATGCCATCATTGGTTGATATTCGTCAAAAACATTTGGAAGCTTGTAATCATTAGTGCCTAGAAATGTCAATACAACGATTTGCAATCAAATTTTGCGTGAGCATTGTTGCATTAGATGGGATGGTGGCAGATAACCAACCTGTCCCTCCAATTTCCAACCAAGGATTCACGTCTATGGAGCTTAAGTTTGCAGGTTGACTACCCTCCTAGTTCAGGCTAGGGGTTTCATGACTACCTACATATTTGCCAAAGAATAGGCATAGAAATGTTTGTTTGTTTCAGCAACTAGGAGGCATTTTCTTGGGTGAGAGATTAGAATGGATGGTAGTTGGTACACGAGCTGGAGCTGCATGGCCATTTAATTTGCATAGACTTGGTGTAAACTATATATTGCAAAAAACATATTTATACTAAAGAAATCTACTGGTCATTAAAGAAAAGCACCTCAAAATATGGTATAGGGCAATGTACATCTTTAGTAGACACTTTACCACAGGTTGGAGTAGCAAGTCGTGCAAGTTTTAAGATGAAAACTTTGATGATTGCTAAACTTTAGTAGCTTCACTGGGTGCATTGAACTGACTGTGATAATTCACTGGCCTACCCAGCACTAAAGGAATGAAATGAGTGTTGCAAAGTCAAAATTCTTGGCGTGGGCCCTATTCAAAACTTACCAAGTCATCTTTTTTCCAAACTATAAGTTTCCACAAGTACTTTTGAAAGCCTATTCTTGACATCTAAACACTCATAATGCACCTTTACTAAACATTTGTATCCACCAATTGGATGATCATTCAAGACTCTCATATCATTCAAGAAATTTGGAATTTGCTTGAATGTTTTATATTGCAACTTCAATGAAATGTGGTTGTGACATTTTTTGGATGATGAAATACTTTTTTTTCATTGGAAGCTAGTGTACATTGTATGCCTACCGTTCCTAAGCATGTGCCAAGAATGGATGTGAAAGAAGGGATATTACCAACAAACTCATGATCCTTTCAAAATTGGCATTGAACAAAGTTGAACTAGACATGGAATACTTGTTAATTGGTCATGAACACATAAAACGTTTCCTCAAATTGATTGCTACTACTTTTAATAGTAAGTAATTAAGTTCAAACATGTTCAAAGGGTTCAAAATTTTCCATTGGCATAAATGACCCATCTTGTTTGATGCTCATCTTTTGTCTTTCACATTAGGTTATATATTATAAAGATCTTAATGAGATTTTGAGGTTATTCATCTATTCACTTCAAGTTCCAAATGTGTCCTAAATGAAGAACAAAAACCTATTCTCAACAATGTTTGCAAGTTTTTTTTTTATCATTAGCCAATAATGCGATCCAATGATGTTCATTGTTCATCCTCAAGGTCTTTGATCAACTTCCTCCAAAAAGCACAGTGATGAACATGTTGGGTCCCACAATAGTAACATGATGGGTCTTGAATCATACTTTGTTTCAAATAATATATTACACCTAGGTTAAAAATAATCTTGAGATGGTGACTTTATATCTACTCTATCTTGTTCTTGTATATATCATGAGAAATATTTAGCCAATGTACATCCCAATTAAATATTAAATTTACTTTATAAAATGAATTTTCACTAAGTAGAAACATGACTTGTATTCAAAACATTAAAACTTCAAAGTTCCAATTTAGACAATTAATTGATGAAAACTTAGTCATGATGAGAAGGTGAAAAATTAACACATAAGGATTTCAATTTTGCAAGGTTGTGTTCAAAGGAAACTTACACATTTGAAATCCTTAACTTATGACTTCATTGAATTTTGAACTAGTTTAGAATGATCTACAATTGTGATGTTATTATTAACCATTGGCATACTTATTTCCATTTAAACTTAACCATAAAAAATGTGTCCACATTTCATGCATAGGTTAATATATTTCAAAACTTTATTTCCAAGATGAAAGGTATCTCATGAAATTGGTTAACGATTAAGATGTAGTTGTAAAAATGAGACAAGCAAATATTTTTGGGTCAAATACAATTTTTTTAAAGAACCCTTATAATTGATTATAATTTTTCACAAATTAATTAGGTTAATTTAACATATCATGATTAAATACAAATTATTTGCCATGAAACAAAAGTGGTAGATAGCGATACATGTTTCAATTGTCTAAAATAACACTGTTGTAACTAACATTCAGCAATCTACAATTCTTAAACTAAATAATTAAAATTATGATGTTATTATTTATTAGCTATTATTAGCTAGATGGCACTACATAAGTGCAAGGTGGACCTCTTTGTTAAGTGTTTGATTTTTAATGTCCTTAATGTGTAGCAATTGACAACCTTTCTAAAAACATGCATATTCCACATTAAGTTTAAATTAATGAATAAAATATCAATATCAACTTTTATTATTTATATATATAATCCTTATTTTTTATATTTGATCTTTTTCTTAAGTTGTTTGACCATTGGATTGCACCACATCAATTTGCTCAATTATCACCTTTCTTTTGTTACCTAATTTGGACACTTGATGATTAATTTTGTTTCATCACAAGTATTGCAACATTTGGTTTCCACTTTTGAACCTTAAAGTTTAATTATTCTACATGGTCCAAACACCATTTTACTAACAAGCCCAATTAATATGTTTCATCCATGTATGAGGCATTTCATCCTTAATTAAATATATTTTTGTTTCTTGAATTCATGTGGAAAGAATTTCATCAATAATTTTATTTTTAGTTTTTATATTTTACCCATGACAAAAATGAGGTCCATATATGTCTTGCATGTTTTCATTTTCATCAATCCTAGTTGTAAATAATTAAGTTGGTGACAACATATTTCTTGAACATCCAATTAAAAGTGATGGAACAAAATGTACATTATTAGTATGTGAATGTGCTTCACATGGGCAAGACATGTCACCAACAATTTGCATACATTTGATGAGCTATCAAAGACAAATTATATGGATACAATTCATTTATACATAAGGCAATTTTAAAAGGAATCATTAGACATAATGCGTTTATGGTTGAGTAATTTTTTAATGTGTGAACAATGAACTATTGATCAATCAACTTGGTAACCAATTATGGTCATTACTACACATAGTTTTTAAATCAAAATCTTGGACATTTGGTTTCAAGGTAATCTAAAAAATTTTGCATGTGACCAAGTGCAATGTCATGTAATTTTTTAGAAGGGAACTATATCCCTTTATTTTAACACAAAGTTGTTATTTAGGTATGGGCAAAGGTTCAAACTTACTTATTCCCAACATGTTCAATGTCCTTTTTGGTGCCCCCCAACAACCTTTTTGTGCTTTTCAATGCACCCAAATAACAATAATTGGTTTTTAGTGTCTAACACCCCTAGTGTTCCCTAGCATCCTTTTTTATGCCTATGACAAAAACCCAACATGTTTAGATGTTCATCAACATTTTTTTTAAAAAATCATTTGGTAATGCCCTTCAACACACACACACACCTTCCCCCCAATTGTCCTTTAATGCCCAAAATAAATTGTTTTAGAACATCCCTTTCATGTTTCCTTACACCCTTGAGATCATTCGTGGTTTAATAATCATCCTTCAATATCCTTCCTAACATTCAAAAAAATAAAAATAGCATCCCTTGGTGTGTTTTTTTGTGCCCTTCATCACAAATTTAGCATTTCATGACTTAGCAATGGAAATCGTGCAAAAAATATATATTCATAATTTGTACATTTCACACATTGATATTGTGCATTGAAAACATATTTGACACACAGATTTATAAGAAGATGCAAAAACTTATGTGATATTTGTTCAGTCATAAATTTGTATTTCATCGATCAACACATTTATTTGTGTGTCAAGTGTGTTTTCAATGCATGATATTCATGTGTAAAATATATGAACCTATGAATGGACAAACTTCTCACAATTTTCATCAATAATTTGTCACATGCTAAATATGTGATGTTATTAGTCCCTAGCACCTTTCAACATATATTCCCCAACACCCTTTGGTGCCCCCCTTGATGTCCTTCCCATCATCCCTTGGTAATGCCCCCTTGACATCCTTCTAATCATCCCTTACTAAGTGTTTTTCAACATCCATATCACCATCCCCCAACACCTCTAGTTCATCCTTTCTATTGTCCCTTAACATCCGCATCACCCAATGTTGTTTTCCAAACCTAGATAAAATGTACCCCAAACCAAAAAAAATCTTACACAAACCTACTTTTTACTAGGGATGTACAAATTTGGGACATCTTGGAAATTGACATCAACATATATTTAATTAATTTAGGACTTTTTATTAATCCAAAATTAAAAATAAGCAATTTGGAAAGTTGAAAAAAAATGGAAGAAAATTTGTTCACCACCAAGTCACAAAAGAAACCATGGAAGATATATGGAACACGATAGAACTTATATGAGAGTTTGAACACAATCTTGAGATAACTAAACATTGAACTCCAAAAAAACATTGGATTAAAACCTAAAGGCCACCAAGTCACACAAGAAAACAAAGAAGGATGAATTAAACATAATTACTAGAAAACTCCCCAAAGATTTAAAAAACAATGTAAAAACTAGTAATTATAAGAAAAACATTGGATGATGACTTGGTGGCCATTAGGTCACATAATATAAAAGGGTCAGATTCTATAACTAAGAGCCAAAGGGATTACTTTGGAAAAGGACTACAAGTCTTTTTCCCCCCCAAAAAAACTTTTACATGCAAAAGAATTTTTTAAATGATTTTTTTGGTAATTTGTTGTAAAAAATATTTAAATGTTCCCAATGCATCACATTTTTTTTGTTAGTCATTATTAAATAAATATGAATTTTTAAAAGTGTGCAAATTCCTTATAAATTCAATGTTTCATCTTGAAAAATGATCAAAATTTTAAGTCATCACTAGAAATTAAAATTTCACATTCTTTAGTTTTATTATACTCTAAAATATAACTTTTCCTCATATATCATGTACATTATAACCCAATATATGATATGTTAAAAAAAAAAGAACATATGTGGAAAAAAATTACTAGAAAAAACTTAACCAAGAAAAAGGTATGGATTTTTTAGTGGCCTAAAATGAACCATATTTTCATAAATTTATACCATAATCATTTTTGGGTGGATTTCAATTTTATTTTTTTAATGTACATTAAATATATTTTTAGAATGGCTTATTTTCATATGAGCTTTTTAGTTCATTAACCACCATGTAATTCCCTAGTAAATTAATGATATCAAAATATACTACCATTTTAACACTACCGTATGGACTTTTAAAGAGTGGAGCATTCGTCGAAAAATGAGACACCTTAAAGTGCATACACCCATAAGCTATGACCTCTTCTTAAAAACTCCTCTATCTTTTTATCCAAACCATACATACATCAAAAAATGAGATAGGGGGAATCCCCTTTGAGGGATTTACACCCACCACCTTAAACCACATCCTTTTTTACTTTTTTGCCTCCATTTCAATATTTTTTTAGAAGAAACCAACACTTTAATATACTCTTTTCCTCAGCTTATGTTACTCCAACCCAATTCTTGGAACTTGGGGAAGCCTGTGAGTTCTGGAAGTCCTATATGCTTTGTAGAAATAGCAGGTTGCGAATTTGTGGTGAAAGTGTCCATGATTGTTGTGGTAACTCCTTTAAAAATGGCAACTCTCAAGACTAGATCCACTTGAATGGGATCGACAATGACAACATCAACCATAATGTAGAGCCCATTTATGGATTTTCACAATGTCAATGCACCATCATGAGGATTGAAGTGAGGATGAAAGCATCAAAAAAACATGTGTTTGCTCACAAAAAACTTGAGACTTGACATCTTTAGCAGTGGAATTAAAGGTGTTTCAAATGAATCAAGAGAAGTTATATGTTTCCTTCCATGGGAACACCACCTAGAAGGTGTATCCCCATCAAATCTATGGGCTAGCCATAAATGCAATGGGTTGAACCTAAAGCCATTGTGTGGGGGAGACCCAACTAAATGCGTAATGTTGTGAAAAAACGTTAGAGGCCATACCAAATGATAGCATGACTAGGTGTGCAAAAAGCCATGACCTTGAACCCAAACATATGCATGATTTCAAACAAGCACAATGAAAATCAAAAATCATGTTTGAGATTATGTTAGAAAAGGTATGTTGATGCAATCTTTTTCATATTCTCCTCTAAGGATGATCCATTCCTTTATTTGAAAACTATTCAAAAAGGGGATGCAAGCTTGAGCTCCAAGGGGAAGAAGGTTTTTTGCCATCTTCAAATGTGGTTAAAATGGAAGCAAATTTGAATTACATGTTCTTCTACCCTTCAATAAAAATGGGTGACAATCTTGCGAGAATGAAAAGACAATAAATAGGGCCAGCAAAGCCTAACTCCCAAGGTTGTTAAGGCAATGGCCAAGGCTAAGAGTTGCATAGTTCCCAACACACAAGTTATGTTCCTAGGGGTACACCCTATTGCTATTTAGGAACACACTAAGAAAAATTTAGAAAAGTTATTGGCCAAATCTCCGAGGTTAAATGAGTCTTGAAGGTGTTTAAATACCATGCCAAATGGTCCATTTATTGAAAAATGGGACATACAAATGAATGCATATTTGAAAGAGTTAAAGGCAAGGTCCAAATCTATGTTTGATTGAAATTCCATCAAAAAATCAAAACTTACTAATGACAAATCTAACAGATGGAATCTTGCAAGTCATGAATAGTTTTAGCTTAAACAAGGGTGGAGGCCATGGGTGCAAAGGCTATAGCAATTCAAACAAATTTCCAACATCCCTTAAGGCTAAAAAATTTCCAAGATGATGGGGCTAAGATAAGGTGGAGTCCAAATGGGATGTGCCCTTCAATTGAAATTGTTTCAAGGTTTAAAAAAAATAGAGGCCTAGGTGCAAAGTAAATGTTTTGCTTGAAGCTCCTCCTAATTGCTTGAAAGAAATTGTTGCAAACACACCCTAATCTTTCTATTCCAAGCCACTCCCCCTTGAAAGGAGAGGAGAAGGCACCATTGTGGGAAAAAAAAAAACAAGTACTAAACAATGACATTTAAAAGGTTTTGAACCAATTGATCTAGGGGAAAGTGGAAAGAAATCTATACTTCACACTTCAAAGCTACATGGATATACAAATATAAATGTGATTGGGGGAGTTCCCAATGGAATGTGCCAATGGGGTCTAAACTTGTTAAGCCTAAACCAACAGAATAGGGGAGGGGGCCTAAAGGGGAGTTAACAACACTTCCTCACCACTCGAAGGTAAAGCTCAAAAGGCCTACCAATGGCACTTTGGTGATGAACCAAACCTAGACAAATAAATAAGACCCCAACTGTAAAATATGGGACAACATGTTGGGGATGGAGGTCCAACCATGCTAAAAAAAGCCACCAAGTGTGCAACTATTATTAATTTTGAAATTTCATTTCTGTCATACCATAACATAATTATGCAAATTTGACAACCTTGGGCATCACCATATTCACTTTGTGTATGTGCAATAATGATAAGGAGATGAAAAATTTCCAATGAATTAAAGGTCTTCAAAAGGAGTTGAAACCTAATGTACATAATCAATGTTTTTTTATTAAGTTGTGTTGAATTACACAATTAAATAAAGTGTTTTAAGAATTACTTTTATATAATTTCACATCTCCAAGTTCACATGTTAAGGTACCAATTTCATTAACATCCATATTTATTGGATATACATGGTTTTAAATATTTTTTGGGTATGATTGATTTTTTTTTCAAATAATGTAATTTCTAATGCATTATGATTTTATATAATATATGTGAGGTCATTTAATTAACTGGATGAAATATCCAATGGATCTTTTAAGGAAAATTTGGATGAAACATTGGGTGATTTTTTTTCATTTCAAAATTGAATGTGTCAATCAAACAAGGTCAAAAGTGTACATACACATGAATAGGAGCTAGGTTTTACAGTTCAATGGGTTGGAATTAAGTGTGTGAGAATTTTGAAAAGGTTTGTAAGGAGCTTTGTAAGTTTTCCAAGGATTTGTTGGCTATAGGTGGGAGGTTGTGGGAGAGTTCCAACTTGAGCAAGGATGTGGGTAGGAGGCTATGGATGGGAGCTATGGGCTTGTAGATTTGAAGGTTATTTGGTTTCTTTGCATATGCCATGAACAAGTCATGAGAGAATTGTCACATGCTACCACTTGAATGAAGAAAATTAGTAATGTTGTATGGGCTACTTTTCAATGTTTTGATTGTTTGACAATGATGAAGAAGAAAATTCAGGTTTTCAGATCTTTCTAACCTTGCTTTAGAGTCCAAAAGAAGCACAACATAGATATTTTGAGTTTGAAGAGAGATACATGGATGAACTTCCTAGAAGATGATTATTTTCATGAACATATAATTTCACATTTGTTGGGTACATTGCATTTTTGGGAAACACCTCAAACTAAATGAGTGAAAACACAATGCATTGTACCAAAATGGATGTCACAAACATTATTTTTTCAAGAGATGAAATTTAATAGAAGGCTATGTGATAATTGTATTGGATATTCTATGATTTGGACTCAAATATATATGGTAGTTTATAAATGTAATGAAATGCACAAAACATTTTTGTAATTAAAATTGGTTGCATAGTGTTTTTGGACTTTGAAATCAACATATGTGTCTTGTAACAAATTATGAAAACTTTGTTTATTTTCACTAAAAATAATAATTTCCTAGATTTCATTTCAATTACATGAGTTGATCAAACATATTATATAGACATGTGGAAACCAAAATTCAAGAAAAATTATTTTATTTTATTTTCATGTGCACTCTAAATTGAAATATCTTTAAAAGTCCATAATGGACATAAAGATGAAAATTTTGAAAAAACTATCTAGGAACAATATGTTTGTATCATGAATATGAAGAATGGTGTTAAACCAATAATCACATCCAATAAAGGCATGATCCACATTTAAAAAAATTCTTATTTAGACATAACTATTATTGGAAAATTAAATAAAAAATGAAATGTAAAAAAATAAAATTCACATTGATATTAACCATTCTAATAGACTTATATAGGGAAAAAAAACACTATAAACCAAGGAGATTGAACCATTTTTGAAAAATTTATGAACTTTCAAAAATGAGTATAACATGAATGTTGGAATTGTGAGAAGGCTAATAAAGGGATTGAAAAAATTGTGTACTCTTGTGTGGATTTTGCACGTGCCACTTTTTGTCCACTGCACCATGCTTTCACCCAAATTGCCTATATCATTGCAAAGAAGTTCACAAAAGGTTTTATGCCATCCTTACAACATCGATGGTTCAAAAGTTCATAACAAATAGAGTTCCTCATCAACACCTTTTGTAAAGGGGTGAAAGCACACTATGTTGACCCTCTTTTGAACATTTTTGGGTCTAGTATTATAATACATATAATATAATTGTTACAAAAGTATGGTGCATTTAATTTTGGGTATCAATTTTGGTTTTTCAGCCCTATAATTATTATTTTTATAAAATTAACGTCATGTAATTTTATTATTAAAATAATAATACATTTCATTATCTACATGGAAGGATCCAAAGGTAAATTTATAATATACATGGTTATAATAGGGCCACTATCTTGTTTTGATTATATTAACTTTAAAGCTTCATTAGTCATTAAAATTATAAATTTCATTGGAATTAAAAATATGGCCCATCTAGCTATGCTTGTCATCTTCCATGTGAATGTGATTACTTGTCAAATTTTCAATTTACCACACATTTATCACATCTTTGTTGAAAAACCTCATTTTTTGAAATGAAAATTTCAAATTAATCACATGGTATCCAAACATGGTTCAAATTATGTGAAATGGCATGGTTCAATATTCCTTCAACTTTCATATAGATTAAAAATCATTTAGGTTGTTTTTGAAATATATTTTTGTTTTTGAGTGTATATGTACAATACATTATTTTTCACAAATATATTCCAACCTCCCACTTTATGAAATAAAATGAAATATTTTATTTTAAAATATTTTTCCTAGGTTATATCCTAACATAATATGCAAAAATATTGCAAAAATCTTTCAAAAGTTTGAGATGGGATACCCTAAACATGCACAACCCGGGAAAATAGTACAATGTGACACCCCAAAGGGGTCATTATATTGTGCTTTCACCCATTTGCTACATGTCAAGTGATGCCTATGTTGAAATTTATGTACCTTGAACAAGATTTTGCAATAATAAGAAGTAGCAAGTTGAATGTTGTTGTTCACATTTCTTATTTGGATGCATGGATTTCCTTCAATTATATGCAACACTTGATTTATTGTGCAACATGAAGGAAGAGACATTAATGGCTCGATTTGTCACTTGACCTATTAGCATGTCACTTGAAAGACTTGACCTAATGTTGTTCATTTGGTGTTTGTATGCTTGGAACACTTTTCACTTGCCTATGCATTGATTTATTGGAAAGATAACAAAAGTATTTTGTAAATTTTCAAGTTAATAAGTGGTGCTCTTCATTGGCTTGTGATATTCATTTGCCTCTTGCATGCTAGTACATGTCAAGTGCTACTTATGTAGAGATTTATATTGTACCTTGAAAAAGGACTTATTATAATTTCAAAATTAACACTCAAATGATGTTGTTTAAAAACTTTATCTTGTGTAGCACAAATGAGATAATAATAATTACTTGGCATT
>Ga0116231_10005538_pt1 | contig 24803 bp, 21 predicted proteins | sample S1TSphgellanicum_2_FD_89695 | JGI IMG/M metagenome (GOLD analysis project Ga0116231, IMG submission 89695) | Host-associated microbial communities from peat moss isolated from Minnesota, USA - S1T2_Fd - Sphagnum magellanicum MG | ecosystem: Host-associated > Plants > Peat moss > Unclassified... | reverse complement strand
TACAAAGACTGCTCCTTCTTCCAAACACCTACGGGGTTAGTTGACGGGTTCGGACGGAAAGAATCGCCCTAGGGCCGACCGGCCCACTCACCCCAAACCTGGGAATCCCCCGCTCCGGCGCTGTAACCCGGACTCGGTGACTGACAGCAGTAAACGTTACCGGCTATGAGCCGGATCACTCGACGAATGTAAGGCGATGACGTTTAGGAATCCTTTAACCCGGTAATAAAGAGCGGCGGCCTTCGATCAGCGGGCCGCCGCTGGTCCCTCACGACGGCAGCGAGGCGGCCCGGATCGTCTCCGCGACGTCGTTCGCGAGCGTCTTGATCGCCGCCAAATCGTCGCCCTCGATCATCACCCGCACGAGCGGTTCGGTCCCCGACGGCCGCACGAGAATACGCCCCGCCGAACCGAGCTGCGACTGCGCGCGCTCGATCGATGCGAGCACCGACGCGCTCCGTTCGTAGGCGGCTTTGTCCTCGACGCGGACGTTGACGAGAACTTGCGGATAGACGATCAGATCCGCGGCGAGGTCATGCAAACTCACGCCGCGCTGCACGACGATCGAGAACAGGCGCACCGCCGTCATCGGTCCGTCGCCGGTCGTGTTGCGATCGAGGTCGATGATGTGCCCGGATTGTTCGCCGCCGAGCCGGAAACCGCCGGCGCGCATCGCCTCGATCACGTACCGGTCACCGACCGGCGCGCGCACGAGCGCGATGCCTTCGCGCGCGAGGGCGCGTTCGAGGCCGATGTTGCTCATCACCGTGCCGACGACGGTTGCACCCGCAAGCTCGCGGCGATCGTGCAAGGCGCGCGCGAGCACGAGCATCACGTGATCGCCCGAGAGCATCGTGCCGCGTTCGTCGACGAAGAGCGCGCGATCGGCATCACCGTCGAACGCGACCCCGACGACCGGACCGTCCGTGCGCGCCGCCTCTTCGCGCACGCGCGCGGCGAGCGGTTCGAGATGCGTCGCGCCGCACGCCACGTTGATGCGCGCGCCGTCGTTTTGCGCCCCCATCGTCACGACGCTCGCACCGAGCGCAGCGAACACAGCCGGACCGATCGCGTACGCGGCACCGAACGCCGCATCGACGACGACCGTCAATCCCGCCAGCGATGCCCCCGCGTCGATCAGCGAGCGTTCGTAGCGACCCGCCAGCGACGCATCGTCGGCGATCCGGCCGACGAGCGCATGCGTCGGCCGCGGCAGCGCCGGATCCTCGAGGTGCGCTTCGATTTCGTCCTCGGTTGCGTCCCCGAGTTTGAAGCCGTCGGAGCCGAAGAACTTGATCCCGTTGTCTTCGACCGGATTGTGCGACGCCGAGATCATCACGCCCGCGGCGGCCTCGAGATGGGTCGTCAGATAGGCAACGCCGGGCGTGGGCAGGATCCCGGCGCGGATCACATCGCGGCCGGTCGAGGCAATCCCGGCGACGATCGCCGCCTCGAGCATCGGGCCGGAGAGGCGCGTGTCGCGGCCGACGACGATCGGCGCCCCGGCCGCGGCGGCGCGGCCGAGCACGGCCGCGCCGGAGCGGCCGATTGCAAACGCGAGTTCCGGCGTGAGGTCGGCGTTCGCGACGCCGCGCACGCCGTCGGTCCCGAAGAGCCGGGCCACTACTTCGCGCCGGTCCCGGTGGACGGCACGAACCGGGCGCGTACGCGGACGAGATTCGGCGAGACGTCGACGCTCGCGATGCCGGCGGCGCGGCTGTCGGTGGCGCTCGGGCTCGTCATCGTGTCGATGGCGCCGCTCTTGGGCGGGATCGCGATTTCGACCCGCACGGCGTTCACGCGCGCCAGATCGTTAGCCGTCCCGCGGATCGTGACCATCGACGGGTTCACGTCGGCCGACTCGACGACGACCTTGCCATGCGTGTCGCCCGTGTAGTCGATCGCAACCGGGACGGTGCGTTCCTCGAGCCGGTCGAGCGTGAGCGTCACCGAGGCCGGCGTCAGCGAATGGATTTGCACGTTGGGGGCGATGATCTCCACCGGCACGTTGAAGACGCCGGGATCGGGATGGGTCGAAAGGTCGAGGACCGCTTGCACCTGATCGCTCTTCACGTCCGCTCCGTTGCGCGGCAGATCGATCGTCACGAGCGCCGTCTTATCGCTATAGCGCGCCACGAAGCCCGGCCGCAGCCCGGTCACGACGAGCGGCACGGTCAGTTGCTCGTCGAAGTGCGCGGTGATCCCGGGCGCGGCGGAAAAGTGGAAATAGGCCCACGCCGCGATCGCGAGTGCGAGCGAGAGCAGCTTAAGTCCGAAGTTTCTCCGTAGGATTGTTAGCACGCGATAACCGGGCGATCAGGTTAGCGAGAAGTCCGCTCTGGGCCTCGCGCGTCCGCCGCGGCGGGCGCACGATCGCGCCGAGGACCTTCTCCAGGCGCTCGCGATCGTCGATATGGACCGAGAGCCGGCCGGCCCGCGCCACCGACACCGCGCCGGTCTCTTCCGAGACGACGACGACGACGGCATCCGTCTGTTCGCTCAGGCCGACGGCGGCCCGGTGGCGCGTCCCGATATGGCGTTCCGCGGCGACCTGGTTCTCCGAGAGCGGCAGAAAGCACGCGGCGCCTTCGATCGTGAGGTCGCGCACGATCACCGCGCCGTCGTGGAGCGGGGAAGTCTTATTGAAAATCGCCAGCAGCAGGTCGAGCGACAGCTGCGCGTCGAGCGCCGTCCCGCTTTCGACGTACTCGCGCAGCCCCGTCTGCTGTTCGATGACGATCAGCGCCCCGATGCGGCTGCGGCCAAGGACGAACGCCGCGTCGCTGATGACGGCGACCTGTTGCGCGGCGGCCGCCTCGTCGGGATACGACGGGCGGGCAAAAAAGCGGCCCCGGCCGATCTGTTCGAGGCCGCGGCGCAGCTCCGGCTGAAAGACGATCGGCAGCGTAACGGCCGTGCCGAGCAAGAGATATTGCATCACGGTCGCGAGCACCAGCAAATGCAACAGGTTCGAAACGGCGAGAACGATCAGTAAGACGAAGAGCCCGAGCATGATCTGCACGGCGCGCGTGCCGCGGATGAGGAGCAGCAGATAATAGACCAGGATCGACGTGAAGACGATATCGACCAGATCGGAGACGCCGAAACTTCCCAGCGCACCGAAGCTCAGGGTCGGGAGGCTCATTCGGGGAGATACGTTTCGAGCACGCGCGATTCGTCGAGATCCGGCTCGCCTAACCCCCAGGCAGCGATTCGTACGCGCTCCGCGCGATCGACGCGCAACACCGGCGCCGGCACGAACTCGCGCGCCACGTCGATCAGATCTTCAACCAACGATGCCGGCGTGACCGCATCGTTGAAACAGATGTCGACGCGGTCGCCGTCTTGTGTCACGGCGATCATCCCCGCGGGACGCCCGGGGCCGCCAAGCGCCTCGAAGACGCTCGCTCGAGCCAGCGAATCGACGATGAAAACCGTCCGCGTTACGATCACGGTATCGACGGTGTTCGCAAACGGATGAACGAAGTCCGCCGCGCACGCGTGATCACGGTCGGACGTAACGCCGCCTGGATCGTTTTCACCGGCGAGACCGAACCGCGGCTCGCGAACTTCCGCAAGAAGGCGACGCATCCGATGCTCGTGCCGGGCGATCTCGTCGAGGCGCATGTCGCGGACGATCACGTCGTCGTCGACGCGCTCGCGCCGCGCACGTTCGCCCTCGAACGGCGAACACTGGGCGGCCGCACGAAGATCATGGCCGCGAACATCGACACGCTCGCGATCGTGGCCGCACTTGTCGACCCGCCGATACGCCTGGGCATGATCGACCGGCTGGTCGCCTTTGCCGAGCAGCATGACGTCCGCGCCGCCCTGCTGCTCACAAAACCCGATCTCGCCAGCCCGGGTGCGGCGGAGAGCGTGACCCGCATCTACCGGCCGCTGGGGATCGATGTGCTCGTCCTCAATCCCAAAGCCGGTACCGGCGTCGACGAGTTACGTGCGCTCGTCGCGGAGCGCAGCGCGCTCTTGATCGGCCAGTCCGGCGTCGGCAAGTCGTCGATCTTCAAGGCGCTCGGCGGTGCCGGGGTCGTCGGCGACCTGACCCGCTTCGGCCGCGGCCGCCAGACCACCACGTCGGCGCGCCTCGTCGCGATGGGGGCGGGCTTCCTCATCGATAGTCCCGGGATCGGTGAATTCACCCTTGATCCGATGCCGGCGACCGAGATGGCGCATCTCTTCGTCGAAATGCGCGAGCCGGCGACGCACTGCCGCTTCACCGACTGCCGCCACCTCGCGGAGCCGGGCTGCGCCGTGCAAGCAGCCGTCGCCGCGGGGACGATCGCGCCGAGCCGCTACGCGTCCTACCGGGACATCGTCCTCGGGCCGGCCGAGGCCCCGCCGGATGCGGGTTTCGACGAGTCCAGCCTCTAGAATTCCGATCCGGTCTGTGGTAGTCTATCCTTTGTGCCCCGGGACGCCCCGCGGCCCGTTGTAGCATTTCATCCGGAGCCCGATCTTGCCGAACATCAAAGCCGCCATCAAGTGGACGCGCCAGACCGAGAAGCGCACCAAGCGGAACCTCGACACGAAGACCCGCCTCAAGACCCTCTTCAAGAAGGCCAAGACCGGCGCGGAATCGGCGTCGACCGTCGAATCGCAGTTCGATAAAGCCGCCGGGAAGGGGATCATCCACCCGAACAAGGCGGCCCGTAAGAAATCGCGCCTCGCGAAGGCGATCAAGGTCGCGGCGATCGCCGCTGCCCAAGCGCCCGCCGCGAAGCCCGTCCGCAAAGCTAGCACCAAAAAGAAGTAAGTCCGCGCGATGATCGGGACGGGTCTGCCCGACATCAATCCGGCCATCGTCGCGCTGCCGCGTTCCGGCATCCGCGAATTGATGGAGGCGGTCTGGGAAACGCCCGGCGCTCTCGTGCTGACCGCCGGTGAGCCGAGTTTTTCGACCCCGCCGCACGTCGTCGAGGCGGCTCACGCCGCCGCCCGTGCGGGGAAGACCACCTACGTCGCCGAGACGGGGATCCCCGAGTTGCGCGAAGCGCTCGCGGCCAAGATTCGCGCGATCAACGGCTACGATGCACACCCGGAGAACATCGTCGTCTCGGCAGGCGGCGGTGAAGGCATCTACGCCTCCCTCGCAGCGCTGATCGCGCCGGGCGACGGCATCTTGCTCCCCGATCCCGGCTGGCCGAACTTTGCGATGGCCGCGACGATGCTGCGCGCCGATCAGAAGTTCTATACGCTCGACGCCGCCCGCGAGTGGATGCCCGACGTCGATGAGCTCGAACGGCTCTGCGATGCGCGCACGCGCGTCTTACTGCTCAACGCTCCATCGAATCCGCTGGGCGCGACGATCACGCGCGAGCGACTCACCGAGATCGTCGCATTCGCGGAACGGCGTGGCCTTTGGATCCTCGCGGACGAGTGCTACGACGAGATCGTCTTCGACGGGGGCGTGCTCAGCACCGCCGCCGTTGCCGGCGGGATCGACCGCGTCATCTCCGTGTATACGTTTTCGAAAACGTACGCAATGACCGGGTGGCGGATCGGCTACGTCGTCGCACCGGTGCGGGCCGTGAAACAGATCGGGAAGCTGCAAGAACCGCTGATCTCGTGCGTCAACGTTCCGACGCAGTACGGCGCGCTCGCCGCGCTGACGGGCCCCCATGCAATCGTCGACGAGATGGTCGCCGCGTACTGGTCGCGGCGCGATGCGGTCTGTGCGCTGCTCGCGGATGCGGACATCCCTGCGCTGCGCCCGGCGGGCGCGTTCTACGTCTGGGCCGACATCGGTGCAGCCGGGATGAACAGCCGCGACTTTGCATTTGCGCTCCTGCGCGAGAAACAGGTCGGCGTCGCGCCAGGTACGGCCTTCGGTGCGCACGGTGCCCGGTTCATCCGCATCTCGCTCGCGACCGACACGGAAACGCTCCTCGAAGCGACACGCCGGATCGGCGAGTTTGCCGCCTCGTCTCGCGGCTGAGTCGGCGAGATAATGGCCGAACACGGGCGTAAAGCGCAGCAAGAAATGCGTCAGGGATCGATGTTGACGGCGAGCCGGGTTCCCGCATCGTTGCGCGCAAGCGGCAGGACGGCATCGCGAATGAGCGTGCGCAGATGGACGGCGTCGCGAGACTTGATCGCGAGACGATAGCGCCAGTCATTGTTCAGTTTCGCGATCGGATAGGGTGCGGGTCCGAGCACTTCGACATCCGGATCCTCGGCGAGCCGCGATGCGTAGGAATCCGCTGCGGCGGCGACCCGATCGCGCTCGCGGCCGATCACGCCCAGATAGGCGAGCCGGAAGTACGGCGGCCAGCGCAGTGCCTTGCGATCCGCGAGTTCTTCTTCGGCAAACCCCGCGTAGTCGTGCGCCGCGGCGAACCGGATCGCGGGATGTTCGGGACTGTACGTCTGGATGAACGCTTCGCCCGCGCGTGCGCGGCCGCTGCGGCCGCAGACCTGCGTGAGCAATCCGAACGTGCGTTCCGCGGCGCGGAAATCGGCGACGTGCAGATCGAGATCGGCGGCGACCGCGCCGACGAGCGTCACTTGCGGGAAGTCGAGGCCCTTGGCGACCATTTGCGTGCCGACCAGAAAATCGCCCTCGGCAGCGAAGCGATCGAGTAACCGCGCGTGTTCGCCGACGCGCGTCGTCGTGTCGGAATCCATCCGCACGATTCGCGCCTGCGGAAAGAGCGTCTCGAGTTCGCTTGCGACGCGCTGGGTGCCGGCGCCGAACTCCTTGATCGTTGCGCTCCCGCAGGTCGTGCAGCGCTCGGGGATCGGGGCCTGCGCGTCGCAGTAATGACAGCGCAGCAATCCCTCGGCACGATGCACGACGAGTCCCGTGGAGCACCGTGCGCACGACGGGACGAAGCCGCATTCGCGGCAGAGCACGAAGCGCGCGCTGCCGCGACGGTTCACGAAGAGCACCGTCTTCTCGCCGCGTTCGAGTCGCGCGTTCATCGCGCTCAGCAGCGGCGTCGAGAACATCCGGCGGTTGCCGGCTTCGAATTCCTTGCTCATGTCGACGATGTGCGTCGCGGGCAGCGGCTGCGCCGTCGCGCGCTCGCGCAAGTGCACCAGGCCGAAACGGCCGGCGCGCGCACGCGCGTAGTCTTCGAGCGCGGGCGTCGCGCTGCCGAGCACGACGACGCCATTCGCGATCCGCATCCGCTCCCGAGCGACCTCGACGGCGGAATAGCGCGGAACGGTGTCCTGTTTGTACGAGGTCTCGTGGGCTTCGTCGATCACGATCAGCCGGACGTCGGTGAGCGGTGCGAAGATCGCGCTACGCGCGCCGACCACGACGGCGATCTCACCGCGCGCCGCAGCGCTCCAGGCGTCGAACCGCTCGCGTTCGGAAAGCCCGGAATGCAGCACGGCAACGCGCTCGCCGAAGACGTCTTCGAAGCGGCGTGCGGTCTGCGGCGTGAGCGAGATCTCCGGCACGAGCACGATCGCGCGGCCGCCGGCTTCGACGATGCGCGCGATGGCCGCCAGATACACGAACGTTTTCCCGCTGCCCGTGATGCCGTGAATGAGCAACTGGCCGAACGCGCGCGCGTCGACAAGCCGCTCGATCGCGCCGATCGCGCCGGTTTGCTCCGCGGTTGGCGCGAACGCCGGAAGCGTGATGTGTGCGGTGCGCGTTGCCGCCTCGCGCGCGCGCACGACTTCGCCGAGCGCACCGGCTGCGAGGCAGCGCCGAATCACCGCATCGGAAAACCCGGCCAAGACCGCGTCGGCCCGCGGAAGGTCGCCATGTTCCCGAACGTAGGCGACGAGCGCCTCGGCCTTCTTTCCCGCAATCGGAATCTCACCGGGTACGAGGATGCGCACGGTGCTCGCGACCGTGCGCGCGCGCTCGAAGCGCCGCTCCCGAGCCAGCGCGCCGGCACGCACGAGATCGCCGATCGCCGCGAGCAGAGCGCGCCGATCGCCGGCACGGCGCGCTTCCGGATGCCGCAAGAGCGTTTCGAGCTTCACGCCGTCGGCGAAATCATCCCACAGGAGGGCAACGAGCCGCGGATGCGCCGCGTCGGCGCGCGGACGTTCCTGCGGCACGAGCCGCTCCACCGCGCGCGGCAACGCACCCGCCAACACGACCGCGCCCAGCGCCTCGCCGAGCGAGCAGACGTACGTGTCCGCGATGAAGCGCGCAAGCGCAAGACCGGTCGCATCGAACGCACGCGGCCCGTCCGGCTTCCGTGCGATCGGACGGATCCCGGTACCCAGTTCGCCGACGTCCCGCATCGGTGAAACGACATAGGCCAACACATCGCGCGGACCGAGCGGCACGCGCACCACGTCGCCGATGTCGACGTCGAGCTCGGCCGGCACGGCGTAGGTGAGTTCGCGATCGAAGCGGGCCGTTTTCAGTTGCGGGAGCACGTCGACGACCCGGTTCCGGCCGCCGGTTCGGCTCATCGAAATTCGATCGCGCCCGGCGGCGATGCGAGCCGTCCGATGATGCGCCGCAACGTCGCCCGGGGGATGCGGACGTTGGCTTCGACGTCGCCGATCGCGTGCGGCACGACGAACGTCGTTTCGAGGGGCAGGGCGGCGAGCACCGCGCTCGGATCGATGCGCTCGTCGAAGAGCGGATAGCCGAGCAACGCGAGCAGCGTGACGAGGCGCAAGTGATCGGCGCGCGGCAGGCCGGTCACGGCGCGACCCGCCAGCGCCGCCGCACGCAACCCGATCGCAAGCGCGGGCTGCGAACGCAGGCCCGCCGTCGCCGCGATCGCGCGCGCAAAGGGCTGGCCGAGCCCAAAGACGGCGCGTTCCGCGTCGCGATGCATGCGATCGACGTGCAGCGCATCGGCACCGAGCGAGGCCCACGGCCAGCGGCCGGGGGCGTGCGGTGCCAGCGTCTCGAGACTGGCGAAGAGATCGTGCCCTTCGATCAGCGCATTGCGCGCGAGCAGCGCGAGCCCGTCGCGTGCCGTGCGGGCGAAATCCCGTTCGTCGAAGAGCACGGCGAGCGGTGGCCGCTCGAATGCGATCGATCCGCGCCGTGCGACCGCATCGGTCGCGCGTTCGAGCAGCGCACCGAGCGAGGTCGCGACGACCACGACCGGGATCCCGCCACGGAAGAGTCCCGCACCGATGCGCACCGCATCGACGAGCGGTCCGTCACCATAGGCGACCGCAACGAACCCCCGGCCGGCCTTGCGTCGTTCGAGCGTCGCGAGCACCGTGGCGACCGGTTCCAAGCCGTCGCCGCGCGTATCGAGCGCCACGGTCGCTCCGAGGCCGCGCAGCGGCAAGGCGCGCGGCCCGCGAAACACGACGAACGATTCGCGTCCGTCGGCCGCGCTACGGATGGCATCGATCAGACTCACCCGGCGGGATTCGCGACGATCGCACAGGGCGCCTCGACGAGCACACCGCCGACGGTGCGGTAGGAAACGCGGTCGCGACCGCCGCGTTTGCTCGCATACATCGCCGCGTCCGCGGCTTCGAGCAGGGTGCTGGCATCGTTCGCGTCGGCCGGGTAGGCGGCCACGCCGATCGAGGCCGAGATCGCGACCTCGCCCGTCGCGTCCGGCGGCCGCAGCGCGCGCCGATCGGCACGCGCGATCGCTGCGCACAACGTCACCGCGCGCTCGATCGCGACGGCCTTGTCCATCGCCGGAAACGCGAGGCAGAATTCATCGCCGCCGTTGCGAGCCACCAGATCATCGTCGTCGCGCGCCGCCTCGCGCAGCTGCGCCGCGATCGCGCGCAACAGCGCATCGCCGCTCGCGTGGCCGAACGTATCGTTCCACGTTTTGAAGTGGTCGATATCGATGAAGAGCAACGCGAGCCGGCCGCGCGGGTCGAAGCGGCAACGTTCGGCGAGCGCGGCGAAGCGCTCCCGAAACGCACGCGGCGTCAAGAGCCCGGTCAACCCGTCGAACTCCGCGCGGGCCCGGTCAGCCTCGCGTTCGAGCGCGATGGCATAGGCCGGCGCCGCCAGCGTGCATGCGTGCACGACCGATTCGACGGCCTCGGGCGCCACCGCTGCGGTTGCGCTCGCGACGACGGCTCCCCGCACGCCGCGCGCGAGCGCGAACGGTACCGCAAGCGAGAACGCGTCGCTCGGATGGAGCGGCGCGGTGTCTGGCTCGGACGCGCGCGTGACGCGATGACCGCGCGCGAGCGCGCGTGCGACGATGGCGCGCGGATCGTCGACGGCGAATCGCGCGTTCGTGAAGTATGCGATCCGTGGCCCCGTTGCCGCAACGCAGCACAAGGCTCCGTCGCGCTCTTCGAAGATCGCGACCGCGTCGACGGCGGGCGCAAGCGTGCGAATTGCGCGATCGATCGCCGCCCGTACGTCGGCCGGTGTGCCCGCCGCGGCGACCGTGAACCCGTGGGCCGCGGCGAGCATCGTCGCTTCGCGTTCGCGCACGAGCCGCACGGCAAGCCGATCGGCCCGCGCCGCAGCATTCGCACGGAAGGCATAGCCGAGCGCGACGCCCGCGATGACGGCCGCCGGCGCAAGCGCTGCGGCAACCTCGATCAAGGAATGAGGGCGCGCAATTTATCCGGCGACGTGACGACGACGTGCGCGGTGCGCATGTCGACGAGTTGATCGTCCCAAAAACGGTTGAGCGTGCGGTTGACGGTTTCGCGCGTCGTGCCGATCATGTTCGCCATTTCTTGGTTCGTGAGCCGCAGAGAAATCTTGATCCCGTTGTCGACCGGTTCCCCGAACTGCTCGGAAAGATTCAACAGCAGCGAGGCCAATCGCGCGCGGATGTCTTGCGAGGTCGTCGCGGCGATCAGCGCGTTTGCGGCTCGCAGCCGCTCGGCAAGCTCGATCACGAGCAGCCGCCCGATCTTCGGATTGCGGTCGAGCAGATCGAGAAACTCCGACCGGTTGATCATGCCGACCTCAACTTCGGTGAGCGCCTTGATCGACGCGGACCGGAGCGACGAATCGAACATCGACATCTCGCCGAAGAAATCGCCCTCTTTGAGGATCGAGAGGATCGTCTCGCGGCCGTCGGGAGCGATCCGGCAAACCGAGATCGAGCCGCTCACGATGATGAAAAACGTGTCGCCGGGCTCGGATTCGCGCACGATGAACTGGTGCTTGCTAAAACGAGCAATACCGATCGTGGAAGCAATCTGCGCCAGCTCCGCTTCCTCGAAGTCGCGAAACAGCGGGATGCGGCGAAGAACCGAGGCGTCGATCATCGCGCATCGTTTGGTGATAAGCATTGGAGCGCCCTTGTCATAACGGGCGCCGTCGTGGGCACCGCTTCAAGCGATGGAACTCGCGTCGACGCACTTCGGCCTCACGCTCGATCCGCCGGTCGTTCCGCCCGGCGGGACGCTTCTGCTCCGTTATCGCGCCGTCAATCACGGCGCCGTCCCGGCGCCGCCGGCTACGGTCGAATTTCTGATCGATCCGGCGGCCGTTGACGAACGTCCCGCCGTCATCGACCTCGGCGTCCTGGCACCCGGGGCGGTCCGCAACGTTTCCGCTACGGTGAAGTTGAGCTCGCTCGTGCAAAACGGCAGCAGCGTCCACGTCCAGGCGGCCCTCAGCGTCGGCGATGACGATCCGCTCGGCTCGAACGTTGCCGTCGCGCACGTTCGCGGGCGGGCGATCTTGGCAGCAGCACCGTCGCGGGTCGTCCTGCGGCCGGCCGGTTCGGGAGCCTGGACGCTCGATGCGGTGATCGCCAACACCGGCGATGCGCCCGCGGACGAGACGCGCCTCGTCATCGAACTTCCCGCCGGGTTGTGCGCCGCGGCCGGCGCGCGGCGCATCGACCGCGCCGTCCCGCCGCTCGAGCCGGGGGCGTCGGCGACCCTGACGTTCGCCCTGACGGTCGACGGTATCCCTGCACTCCCCCTCCAGATCCTCGACGCTGCGCTCATCGAACCGGATGGCCGGCGCATCGCTCTGCCGCCGAGCGAACCGGTCGTTCCGGTTCTCGAGCCGCCCGCGCTAACGCTGACCCTCGAGCGGACGGGACGACGGATCGATGCGCGCATCACGATCGACAATCCAAACGCCGCCGCGCTCACCGATCTCATGCTCGACGCGAGCTGGCCCCGCACCCTGCGGCTCGCCGGCGGATCGATGCTCGTCGACGGCCGCGCGCCGCTACGTCCCGGGGCGCGCGCCGCAAGTGCAACGCTCAAGATGACCGCGGACGGGGCGACGATCGCCGTCGCGCGCATTGCGCCGCGCGCGGCGGCGACGATTACGTTCAGCGGCTTCATCGTCGCGGCTGCCGCCGGCGATGTCATGCTTGCACTTCGCAGCGCGGATTGCGAAAGCGCGACGCGCGCCTCGATCCCGATGGGGCAAACACGCGGTCCCGCGCTCGTGCTCGCCGCGGGAGTTCCGGCCGTCGTCGCCGGCAGCGAGGCGACCGTGAACGCTTTTCTGAGCGGCGGCGACGAAGCGTGCAACCTCAGCTTGAGCCTGGATGATGCCGCGTTGCGCGCCTTCGTCGATGGTTCCCCGCTGGCTCCCGGCACCGCGCTCGCGCTCGCCGCGGGAACGCGGCGCGACGTGCAAATCGTCGTGCCCGTCGCTGCCGGAGCTGCCGACGGTTCACGGATCGAACACCGCGTCCGCGTCACGAGTGATCGCGGCGACGTAGCGGAGCTCGTGATCGCGGTCGACGTGCGTTCCCGCGCGTGGCTCGAAATCGCGGAGTGGCTCGTCCCCGCCGACGGCGCGATGCAGCTGGGCATCGCGAACGCAGGGTCCACGCCGGCGTCGGACGTGCGCCTCGAGGCAGCCGATGGAACGGCGCTCGCGCTCGATGCCATCGCGCCCGGCGAAACCGTCACGCGTACGATCGACGCGCGTACGGCCGCTGCGCTCGCCGCGGGCGCACATCTGATGCAAAAGGGATCGGTTGCGGTACCGATCCCGCCGCTGCGCCGGCCGTCGGCGGCATCGCCCGCGGTCGCACTCGAGGTTCCGGCCGACGTTCACGAGGGGATCGCATTCGACGCACGCTGGACCATCGGGCTTCCGGCCGGTGCGCGCGCGCTCGCGGTGCGCTGTGTGGAGCACGCCGGGCTCACCGTCGTTCCGGGCAGCACGTCGATCGATGGTTGCGCGATCGTCGACGGACAGACCGCGCGAATCGCGGAGGGACTGATGCTGCACGGCGTGCCGGCGGGATCGCAGATCAGCTTCGCCGCGCGCTGTATCGCGCGCGCGCCCGGCGCCGTCGCCGTCGCGATTGCCACCGCAATCGATGGCGGTGAAGAAACGATCGCATCCGAACACGTGCGCGCCGCCGCCCGGGCCGCTTTCCCGCAGAAACCGGACGCGCTGCGTTTCTATCTCGACGCGCCCGCGATCGCCGTTTCCCTTGCGCAACACGCACCGGCGCTCGACGAACCTGTTGTCGAACCGGCACCGAAGCTGGACGACGTGCGCCGCGCGCTGCTCGTTCGCGCGTTGCGGCGGACGGGCGACGATCCGATCGCCGATGCGCTCGGCGTGCTAGCCGTACTCATGCCGGCGGGTGAACCGCGCGAAGCATTCAGCGAAAACGCGGAGCGGCTGAGCGTGAAGTTGCGCATCCCCGGCTATCGCGCGGACGCCGGCGACTACGAATCCGCGGCCGCGCGCAGCGCGCTCGATCGTGCGCGCGGCGAGGCGGGGATCGGGCCGCTCGCGGCAGCGCGCGGAAGCGCCGCCGCGCTTGCCGTCTGGTGCGCAACGATCGATCCCGCCGCCGCGCCGGGGCTTCCCATCACGACCTTCCTGCGGGCGTTCGTGCAGTATGCCGGCGACGGGCAGCCCGCCGATCGGCTCGCGCTCGAGGGGGCGCGCGACGAGTTGCGCGCGGCGCTCGCGGTTACCGCATGACGCTCGGCATCCCGGTCGCGTGCTTCGTATGCTTCCTCGCGTTCAGTTCGATCGCGATCTTCGCGCCGCGGCGTCCGCCGGCCGTCTCCGTGCGCGCAGCCGCAGTCAACTGGCCGGCGCAGGTCGACGCCCGAGCCGCCGGTGCGGGCGTTGCGGTGCGGCTCGCGCTCGCCCGCGAACTCGGGACCTGTCGCGGCCGCTGGGCCCGCGACACCGTCGCGGCCGCGCTGGCCGAAGAGCCGGACGCCGCGGTCGGCGCGGCACTCGCGGATGCGCTGGCCGCGATTCGCGCACGAGCGGCCCAAGCGTAGGCTTCATTACCGCAACGGCCCGCCGGCCGGTGTAGAATGAAGCCATGACGATCCCCCGGTCCACCGCCCTCGCTGCCCTTGCGGCCTTCACCCTGATGCCTGCCGTGGCGCGCGCCACCACCCTTGCGGAGTGGAAGGCGAAGCTCCCGCCCGACACCTACCACGTCATGTTCGAGGAAGGCACCGAGGCGCCGTTCTCGAGTCCGCTCGACCACGAGACCGCCGCCGGAATCTATCATTGCGCGGCCTGCGATCTCGCGCTCTATTCGTCCAAGACGAAGTACGACTCGGGGACCGGTTGGCCGAGCTTCTATCGTCCGCTTCCGAACGCGGTCCTCACCAAGGTGGACACGTCGATCCCGCTCGAGACACGGACCGAGGTCCATTGCCGGCGTTGTTCCGGGCATTTGGGCCACGTCTTCGACGACGGCCCGAAACCGACAGGCTTGCGCTACTGCATGAACGGCGTCGCGCTGCACTTCACAGCCGGCGCCACCGACTGACGGCGCCCCGGGAGCGTCCCTAAGCGCTTTGGTCTTTAGGGCGCTCGTTGTAGATGAGCGTCGGCTGCTCTTTCTTGTCGATGACCTCTTTGTTGATGACGCACTTCTTCACGCCTTGCAGCGAGGGAAGATCGTACATCACATCGAGCATCACTTCTTCGAGGATCGAGCGCAGGCCGCGCGCGCCCGTCTTGCGCGACTGCGCCTTGACGGCGATCGCGATCAGCGCTTCTTTCGTGAAGGTCAGCTCGACGCCGTCCATCCCCATGATCTTCTGGAATTGGCGCACCAGCGCGTTGCGTGGCTCGACGAGGATCCGGCGCAACGCGAGCTCGTCGAGCGCATCGAGCGTCACGACGATCGGCAGGCGGCCGATGAACTCCGGGATCAAGCCGAATTTAAGCAGATCCTCCGGCATCAGCTGCTGCAGCATCTTGCCGATGCGCGCTTCTTTCTTGCCTTCGGGTTGCGAGCGGAACCCCAGCGAGTTCGAGGAGACGCGCGACTCGATGATCTTCTCGAGCCCGTCAAAGGCGCCGCCGCAGATGAACAGCACGTTGGTGGTGTCGATCTGGATGAACTCTTGGTGCGGGTGCTTGCGGCCGCCCTGCGGCGGAACGTTGGCCGTCGTGCCTTCGAGGATCTTGAGCAGCGCCTGCTGCACGCCTTCGCCCGAGACGTCGCGCGTGATCGACGGATTCTCGCTCTTACGCGCGATCTTGTCGATCTCGTCGATGTAGACGATGCCCTTCTCGGCGCGCTTGACGTCGTAGTCGGCGGCCTGGATGAGCTTGAGCAGGATGTTCTCGACGTCTTCACCGACGTAGCCGGCCTCGGTGAGCGAGGTGGCGTCGGCCATCGCGAGCGGCACGTCCAGAATCTTCGCCAGCGTCTGCGCGAGATAGGTCTTGCCCGAGCCGGTCGGCCCGACCAGCAAGATGTTGGATTTCTGCAGCTCGACGTCGTCGGTGCCGCCGGTCGCGTTGACGCGCTTGTAGTGGTTGTAGACGGCGACGGCGAGGGACTTCTTGGCGCGCTCTTGTCCGATCACATACTGGTTGAGGATGTGATTGATCTCTTTCGGTTTCGGGATGTTCCGTAGCCGCAGATTTTCATCGACGTTCTTGTAGAGCTCTTCCTCGATGATCTCGTTGCAGAGCTCGATGCACTCGTCGCAAATGTAGACGCCAGGTCCGGCGATGAGCTTCCGGACCTGCTCCTGCGATTTGCCGCAGAAACTGCACTTCAATTGACCTTTTTCATCCCCGAAACGAAACATGCACGTTCCTGCGCGACAAGTGCGACCTTACAGTGAGGTGGTGTTGGGTGTGGCGACGCGGTTGTCTTTTTTGACGATCGAGTCGACGAGCCCGTAGTCGGCGGCTTCCTGAGCGGTCATGTAGAAGTCGCGTTCGATGTCCTTGAGGATCTGCTCGATCGGCTTCTTGGTGGTATCTTCGTAGATCCCGGCCAAGGTGCGGCGGGTCGCGATCAGGTCCCGCGCGTGAATTTCAATGTCGGTGGCCTGGCCACCCACCTGCTGGACCCACGGCTGGTGGATCAGAATCTTGGCATAGGGCAGGGCGAACCGCTTGCCTTGCGCGCCGCCGGTGAGCAGGATCGAGGCCATCGAGGCCGCCATCCCGGCGCACAGGGTCGCGACGTCGGGCTTGATGATCTGCATCGTGTCGTAGATCGCCAGGCCCGCGGTCACCGAACCGCCCGGGCTGTTGATGTACATATCGATGTCTTTGTCGGGGTCTTCTTTTTCGAGGAACAGCAGCTGGGCCATGATGAGCGAAGCCATGCCGTCGTCGATCGGCCCGTGGACGAAGACGATCCGTTCTTTGAGCAGCCGCGAGTAGATATCGTACGCGCGTTCACCGCGCGCGCTCTGCTCGACGACCATCGGAACCAAATGACCCAAAACTCTGCGCTCCATGCGGCCCGTGCCGCGACGAAATCCCTGGTATAAGGGAGAGACTACGAAGTAGCGACTTTAGTTGCCGGTACGCGTTTGGCCCGCTCGATCAGGAAATCGAGGGTCTTGGTCCGGACGATCCCGTCGACCAGCGAGCCGACGTTCTGGCCCAGCAGCTCGATGATCTTCTCGCGCGGTTGGTTGTACTGGGCGCCGAGCGCCGCGAGCTCGGCCTCCACGTCGCCGGGCGTCGCGGTGATCTTCTCAGCTTTGGCGATCGCCTCGAGCAAGAGCGTCGTCTTGACCCGCTTTTCCGCTTCTTCGCGAAACTCGGCCCGGAACGACTCGTCGGTCTTGCCGATCGCGGCGAGATACTCATCCCACGTCGTGCCGAAGCGCGCCACGTATTGCTTCGAATCCTGGATCAGCGCGTCGATCTCGCGATCGACCATCACCGCCGGGAGCGGGACCTCGTGCTTTTCCGCGACTTTTTCGACGACTTCACCGCTCATCGCGCGCCGGGCGCGCTGCAGCGTCGCGGCGTCGAGACGCGCTTTGAGTTCCAAGCGCAGGTCGGCCAGCGTCTCCGACTTGGAGACGCGCTTGGCAAACTCGTCATCGAGCGGCGGCAGCTCGGCTTCCTTGACTTCGTGGACGGTGATCGTGAAGACCGCGTCCTTGCCGGCGAGTTCTTTTGCACCGTAGTCGGCCGGGAAGGTCGTCGTAACATCTTTCGTTTCGCCGGCAGACATGCCGACGATCCCCGCGGCGAAGCCGGGGATGAAACGCGACTCGTCGATCTCGGTCTGCTCGCCCTTCGCGGTACCGCCCTCGAACGGTTCGCCGTCGATCTTGCCTTCGTAGTCGAGTACGGCGACATCGCCGAGCTTGACGGGACGTTCGACGGGGACCAGTGTCGCAGCGTCTTTGCGCATCGAATCGAGCGCTCGCTCGACGTCTTCCTCGGTCGCGACCTCGGGCTGCTCTTCGATCTCGATCCCGGTGTAGTTTTTCACCGTGATCTCCGGACGCACGCTAACGACCGCTTTCCAGCGCATCGGCAACCCGTCGCCCTCGCCGACCGGCTCGAGCTGCGGGCGTTCGACCGGTTCAAGTTTGTGCTCGTCGAGCGCTTGCGCGTACTTTTCGGGGAGCAACTCGTCGTAGGCGCGATCGATGATCGTCGCGGAGCCGTACTGCTGCTCGAAAATCTTGCGCGGCACTTTGCCGGGCCGGAAACCGGGGACTTTCGCGTTGCGGGCGAGCTTGCGGAACGCCGCGTCGGTGGCGGCAGTGAACTCTTCCGGGGAGATGCTGAACTCGAGTTCGACTTGCGTCGGGTCGAGCTGCTTCAGCGTTGTAGCGGACACGCGGTTTTCGAAACCTCCGGAAGGAACGACGGCGGGCTCGAGGCCCGCCGTGACGTCGGTATTTGCCGCATTCAGCGGCGAGTTCATGGAGCGGAAGACGAGATTCGAACTCGCGACCCTCGCCTTGGCAAGGCGATGCTCTACCACTGAGCTACTTCCGCAATCGTTCGGGATTGGCGCGACTTCCACGCCTCCGACGACAACCCTCGGAGTATACGCATCCGGGGCAACCGGCGTCAAGCAGGCCGCTCCCGCTGCTCCGCGCTCGAATGCGGCTTGCGTCCGGTACGATTCGCTCTTTGGGCACGCAGAGACTCGAACTCTGATGGGTCTCCCCACTGGAACCTAAATCCAGCGCGTCTACCAATTCCGCCACATGCCCGGGGAACCGGGCGTTCTTCCCCACGAGGGGGAATGATTCCGCGTGCGGGATGTCGTAGCGACGTCGGTCGCGCTAGGGTACACTAGCACTACGCGCCTTTAGCTCAGTCGGTAGAGCAGCGGCCTTTTAAGCCGTTTGTCCCGGGTTCGAGTCCCGGAGGGCGCAGATTCGGACGGGGGAGTGTGTTCGCATGCGAGCATGCTCCCTTTTCTTTTGTCCGAATCTGTCGCAGCGCTGCGGCGCTGCGACAGGGCGGGGGAGTGTGTTCGCATGCGAGCATGCTCCCTTTTCTTTTGTCCGAATCCGTCGCAGCGCTGCGGCGCTGCGACAGGGCGGGGGAGTGTGTTCGTGAGTGGACTCACTCCCTTTTTCTTTGTCCGAATCCGTCGCAGCGCTGCGGCGCTGCGACAGGGCGGGGGAGTGTGTTCGGCGCGGGGGTTTTGGTGGTTGACGGCGGGGGTGGGAATTCGTACTATTGGTGGCGGTCTGCACCGCTAGCTCAATGGTAGAGCAGTTGACTCTTAATCAATTGGTTGAAGGTTCGAGTCCTTCGCGGTGCACCAATGACGAGACCGGCCGGGGCGCTTCGCTGCCGGCCGGTTTTTTTGCGGTTTAGGGGATGAGCGTATAGTCCGCCGGGACCTCGAACAGGGACGCGTCGGCGTCCGTAAGGTCCCGGACGTTTCCGCGCTCCGAAACGATCGTCGGCCGGATCGGGGCCCCCGTGCTCGCGCTCGGCACGATTTCGATGCGCCGGTAGAGAGCGAATTCGCCGAAGGCGAGAAGATTCACGATCCGTGTCAGGCTGACCCTGAGCGTGTGCAGCGCGCAACCAGCCGGATCGAAGAACGGCATCGTCGCGAGATTTTGCGGCGTGAAAAAGATCGATAGCGGGTTGGTCGCCGTGACGGCGGAGGGCTCCGGGCGCTCGAGCACGTCGTCCGTCAGCGTTGCGTGAAGGTCCAAAAATTTGCTGAACGGGAGGCACGAACCGGTCGCATCGTAAGCCTTGACGCTGAACGAAAACACATACGCTTGCGCCGTTTTCCCGTCGACCGTCACCTGCGTCGGGGGGCTCGAATCGAAGCCAGCCTCGATATCGACCGTTCCGGGCTGCTTTGCCGCACCTTGGGGCAGCACACCGCCCGGCACGTACGGGATCGTTGCGAACACGGAAGACTTTTGATACGTCTTCTTCTCGGTATCGAGGATGTCGATTTCACCGGGCTTGGTGATGACGATGGTGTGTGCGAGAACATCCTCGACGCGTGAGACGCCGTGCCAATAGGCGTAACGCTTCAGACTTTTCGTTGGGATGACGACGGTGATGTTCTTCGCCGGATTGGCGGCGCGACTCGCGGCCAGGGCTTCGAGCGCTGTCGCTTCCTTCGCGAAATCGCCGGGCGCTGATGCATACGGCCCCATCGTAACGATCTCGACCTCATCGAACGCAACGTTCGCGGTCGCTGCATTCGGCGGCGGCGCCACCGGGACGGATCCCGATGCGGCCGGAGCCGGAAGCGTTTCGGTCTGACCCGAGGCCGGCGCCGCCAGGCACGCGCACAGTGCCACAGATGTAAACATTCGATGCAGTTCGTTCACCCGAGGATCTCCGTTCGTGGACAAAACGAGAGGCGCCGCTTACCGGCGCCTCTCGAGACGGTGGGGTGAATGACGGGATTTGAACCCGCGACCCCCGGAATCACAACCCGGTGCTCTAACCAACTGAGCTACACTCACCACGCTGTCGCGACCGCGGTTCGTTCGATTCTCAAGCCCGTATTCCCGTTACGTTGGATTCAGCGAGAGCATTTCGACCAAACCGGGCAATGGAAGCATCGACGTGCGCTCGGAGGGAATCGAACCCCCATCGTTCCGCTTAGAAGGCGGATGCCTTATCCGTTAGACCACGAGCGCATATGTTCGGCTTCGCCGAAAAACGGTCCGAGCCGCTACGCGTCTCCAACCTGGAGCTGGGGCGGAGATATCGGGATGACAGGATTTGAACCTGCGACTTCTTGGTCCCAAACCAAGCGCTCTACCAAGCTGAGCTACATCCCGGCGGGCTTCCCGGTGAGTATACCAGAGCGCGAAAAACCGCCTTGGCTATGCGCGCGTCTGGTGGCAGGCCCATCCTTCCCTTCGCTCCGCTCAGGACAGGCTCTCGGCTCAGGATGACACGCCGGCAACGACGGCCTGGCGTCAATCAGCCACCCCTAGTTCGCGGCGGTTTTTATGCCGGCGAGCAGGGCGGAGGCGGCGATGGCGCGGTGGCTGACGCGGTTTTTCTCGTCGTCGGTCATCTCGGCGAACGTGCGGTTTGCCGGCGGGTAGAAAAACAGCGGGTCGAATGAGAAGCCGTCTTTGCCGCGCTCTTCGGTCGGGATCGTGCCGTCGACGGTGCCCATCGTGGCGAACTCGCGGCCTTCTTCGTCGATGAAGTGCAAGGCGCAGACGAAGCGCGCGCGGCGGTCTTGGCTGCCGGTGCGTTCCAGTTCGCGCAAGAGTCTCTTCCGGCGCGACGGCCACGTGGCGGTGGCGCCGCCGTAAAAGGCGGTCAGCACGCCCGGGCGACGATCGAGAGCGTAGACCTCGAGTCCGGAATCGTCGGCCAGCACGGCGCTGGGACGGCCCGCTCGCAGGAGTTGCGCGTGCAGCGCGCGGGCTTTGAGCGCGGCGTTTTCGGCGTAGCTCGTATTGCCTTCGACGGGATCTTCGTACTCGGCAAACGTCGTGAGTTCGAGCGGCGACCCCGCGAAAAGGTTTTCCATTTCACGGAGCTTCCCGAAGTTGGTGGTCGCCACGTACACGCGCATCGAGATCTTTCCGTTCTCGGCTTCTACTCGTCTTCCAAGCGTAGCACGGCCATGAATGCCTCCTGCGGAAGATCGACCCGGCCTACCCGCTTCATCCGCTCCTTCCCTGCCTTCTGCTTCTCGAGCAGTTTGCGCTTGCGGGAAATGTCGCCGCCATAACACTTGGCGAGAACGTTTTTACGCAACGCCGAGACCGTCTCGCGAGCGACGACCTTGCCGCCGATCGCGGCTTGAATCGGGACGTCGAACATTTGCCGCGGGATGAGCTCCTTGAGTTTTTCCGTCAGCGCGCGGCCGCGCGCGGGCGCTTTGTCGCGCGCGACGATGAACGAGAGCGCATCGACCGGCTCGGCGTTGAGCAAAATCTCGAGTTTCACGAGATCGCCCTCGCGGTAGCCGATCACCTCGTAGTCCAGCGAGGCGTAGCCCTTCGTGCGCGACTTGAGCTGGTCGAAGTAATCGACGATCACTTCGAGCAGCGGCATCTCGTACGTCAGGATCACGCGCCCGTCGGCAAGGTATTCCATGTTCTTGAGGATGCCGCGCCGCGCTTGGGTGAGTTCCATGATCGATCCGACGTACTCGGGCGGCGTGATCACCGTCGCCTTGACGTACGGCTCTTCCATCAGCGCGATCTTGTCGCGCACGGGTAATTTCGCGGGATTGTCGATCGTCTCGACGCTGCCGTCGGTGAGCGTGACGCGGAACACGACCGACGGCGACGTCGCGATCAGGTCGAGATTGTAGTTGCGCTCGAGCCGCTCTTGCACGATCTCCATGTGCAAGAGGCCGAGAAACCCGCAGCGGAATCCGAAGCCTAGCGCGATCGAGGATTCGGGCTCGAAATGCAGCGCCGAATCGTTGAGCGCGAGTTTCTCGAGCGCGTCACGCAACTCGGAGACCTCGACGCCTTCGTTCGGATAGAGCCCACAGTAGACCATCGGGACGATCGGCTTGTAGCCCGGCAGCGGCTCCGTCGCCGGATTCACCGCGTCGGTGATCGTGTCGCCGACGTCCATGTCGCCGAGCGACTTGATGTTCGCGACCACGTAGCCGACGTTGCCGCGCTCGAGCACGCCCGTCTTACGCATCTCCGGTTTGAACACGCCGACCTCGGTCGCTTCGTAGACGCGCCGGTGCGCCATCGACATGAACTTCGTACCGGCCCGCAACACCCCGTCGACGACGCGCACGTAGGCGACGACGCCGCGATAGGGATCGAACTGCGCATCGAAGATCAGCCCGCGCAACTGCTCGGTCTTGCCCTGCGGCGGCGGGACGCGCGCCACGATCGCCTCGAGGATCTCCTCGATCCCGATGCCTTCTTTGGCCGAGGCGAGGATCGCCTCCGAGCCTTCGATCACGAGCAATTCCTCGATCTCGCCCTTGACGCGCTCGGGATCGGCGGCGGGCAGATCGATCTTGTTGATGACCGGGATGATCGTCAGGTTGTGATCGAGCGCGAGATAGTAGTTGGCGAGCGTCTGCGCCTCGATGCCCTGCGCGGCGTCGATCACCAGCAGCGCACCTTCGCAGGCCGCCAGCGATCGCGAGACCTCCGACGAGAAGTCGACGTGGCCGGGCGTATCGATGAAGTTGAGCTCGTAGACTTGACCGTCACGCGCCTGATACTCGAGCGTGACGGGGTGCATCTTGATCGTGATGCCGCGCTCGCGCTCGAGGTCCATCGCGTCGAGTAACTGCGCTTCCATCTCGCGTTTTGCGACCGTGCGCGTGAACTCGAGCAACCGATCCGAGAGCGTCGTCTTGCCGTGGTCGATGTGCGCGATGATGCAGAAATTACGGACGTTCGCCGGGCCCGAGCGAGCGGCGAGCGGTTGCGGTTCGATCATTGGTGCGGTCGCGTCAGTATAAGCGGCAGGCGAAGGGCGCGACGAGCTGGTGATTCACCCACTGGATCAAGAGCAACACGACGATGAACGATAGATCGAGGCCGGCGACCGGCGGGATGACGCGCCGTACGGGTGCGAGTACCGGTTCGACGAGCATCGAGAGGTAGTCCGCGGCGCGATAGCGCCGCAAGTTCGGAAACCACGACACCAGCGCATAGGCCAGCATCACCCAAAAGTAGATGTTCAGAAACGTGTAGAGAAGTCCATAGGCCGTGCACAACTGCAGTATCCCCCGTTAGACGTGCGAGGGATCGGGAAGTGTCGCCAAGACGGACGAGGGCACGCCGTCCAAGTACGGTTGCGGATCGATCGCGACCCCGAATTTCATCACCTGATAGTGCAAGTGCGGGCCCGTCGATTCGCCGGTCGACCCGACGGCGGCGATCGGTTCGCCCTTCACAACGTGTTCACCGACCTCGACACCGGCGCGGGAGAGGTGGCAGTACCAGGTTTGGTAGCCGTTGCCGTGGTCGAGGACGACGCGGATACCGTAGCCGGAGGTCCAGCCCGCTTCAGCCACCGTTCCGGCCGCCGTCGCCCGGACGGTCGTGCCGTAATCGGCCGCGATGTCGACGCCCTTGTGGAATTCGGGCCAGGGATTGGTGCGGTAGCCGTAGCCTGCGGAGATGAAGCCGTCGGCCGGCAAAATCGACGGGATCGCCGCGATCATGTGCTCGCGCGAAATCGACGCCATCCGGCGCAAATCGAGCACGCGCGCGGCGAGTTTCTGAAGCCGCGCCGCCTCGGCGCTGGTGCGCGCGGATTCGCTTGCCAGTTCGCGCAGCCGTGCGCGTACGTCGGCAACGGACGGATGGCTCGCCGATCGCTGCGCGTGCGGCGAACGCGGGGCCGGCGCGGGCCGATCGCCGCCGATGAGGCGGCGGATCGCGTCGGTTTGTTTCTGGAGTTGCTGGTAGCGGCTTTGCAGCAGCTGCTCCTGCGCGCCGATCTCTTGCAACTCGTGCTGTTGCTCGTTCTTCTGGGCTTCGAGCGCCGCGATGTTCGCCGTCGCCGCATGCAGCTGATACGTATGAATGCCGATCGCGCCGAGCACCAGCACCGCGAGGACGGCTCCGAGGCCGACGAGGTGCCGCCGCGTGAAGTGCAGCCGGTAGACGGAGTACCCTTCAGGCGGGATGATCTTGATCATGAAGCCGCTCTTCACGATGCCGCCGCCTTCGCTTTGGCGATCGCCGCGAGTTCTTCGGCGCTGGCATCTTGCGCGGAGGTGAAGTTCTGCACCGCTTTGCCGTAGGTGCGCGTTTCTTCGCGCGACCAGATGCTCGAGATCACGACGCCGTCGCCCGTTTTGTTCAGCAGCGCGAGCGCGTATGAAAGATCGGAGCCGACGTCGGTAAAGGCGTTGTAGCGGACAAACCCGATGCGCGGAACTTCGCTGGTCGCAACCCGTTCGAGCGCGGCAAGGCGGCCGTCGACGGCGAGCCGCACGGCCTGTTCTTCCGCGGCGCTGCGCTCGAGCGCGGCGATCCGATCGGTGGCTTTCGCCGCACCGCCGCCCAGCAGGGCATCGTGGGCGTCGAGCACCGCGGACATGCGACGCAGACGCGGTATCGTGTAGAGCGCATGATAGCCGCCCAGCACAACGATCGCGCCGACGACGGCAGCGAGCAGGGATGAGGTGAAATTCTGCACAGGACTCCGTAACGAGAGGAACCTCGGCGAGGACCAGGTGATCCGCGGCACACGGGAAGGTCCGCTTACCGTTGCTTCCTTCCGGACCTGGCGGGGTTCACGGGATGCCGTTGCG
>Ga0116231_10005536_pt1 | contig 24807 bp, 23 predicted proteins | sample S1TSphgellanicum_2_FD_89695 | JGI IMG/M metagenome (GOLD analysis project Ga0116231, IMG submission 89695) | Host-associated microbial communities from peat moss isolated from Minnesota, USA - S1T2_Fd - Sphagnum magellanicum MG | ecosystem: Host-associated > Plants > Peat moss > Unclassified... | reverse complement strand
TCCAAACCCTTTTCAAAGAACCAGAGTAGCGGTTTTTTATTCTGAAATATTTAAAGAACCGGAACCGGGGGTTCTTTAAAGTTCAAAGAACCGGAAAACCCTGGTCGGAACTCGGAACCCACCTCTTCGTCCCCCCGCCCCCCCTCTTTTTCTCTTACTTCCTTTTGGGTTTTTTGTTTTTTCTGTTTTTTGTTCTTTTTGTTGGTTTTTTGTTTGGGGGAGGCTTCCTTTGTAAGTTAGTGGGAGAAACGGATTCTTTTTTCAATTTTTGTGAGGTCTAAAAATTGGCAACAGATGTCCCCACAAAATATACCACCAAATTTAGTCCAAAATGCACTTGGAAATTTTTCTTAAACTCTGAAAAAAATTTATGGCCACAAGTGTCAAAATTTTCCCCCAAAAATGTAAATACTTTTTTTCAGTTTTGGGATATCCAAAATTTGGTGAATGTTTCCAAAAAACATTTAGCAAAATTTGTCAAATTTTACACTACCTAGAAGGACAAAATTTTCCCAAACTTTTGTTCCAAAAAAAGAGAAAATTTTGTTGAAATATAAAACAATACTGGATTACAGTACAGTATACTTGTATTGGTGTATGTGGCTCAACATATGTATTAGAATACAGGTATGAGTACAGTCCAGTATTTTTACTGGTATACATGGTTTGAACCTGAGTGTAGACTACAGGTGTGAATAGAGTGTAATAGTGTATTGGGCATATCTGGATGAGCTTAGGTGTAGAATACAAGTATGAATTTAGAGTCCAATAATTCTACTGGGTATATCTAGTTGAAACCTTCATACCATTGCTCATAGTATATTTACAGTATTAATACCACACATATACACATACCAAATCCACATTCACCCAAGTTGCTTATACCTGTATAGATACCAATACCAGACTGGTGATAAAATGGACTTATCAATCAGAGATTCCTTTTTTCAAACAAATTTTGTCACCTTTTTTTTTAGGAAACAATCGGGAATTTTTTTTGGAATTTTCTTTCAATTGTAAATTAAACTATATTTTCTAATTTATTGGGAAAAAAAATTTTAAATCAATATCACAAAACTAGAAAATTAAATAATAATCAATAATAATCAATAAATAAATAGTCCTACTGATATCAATACAAACACAAGTGTGAATGGAAATTTTGGGATGGGAATGAATTTTACTTAAAGTACTCTATGGGGATACAACTTGTTTCTCTAGGTTGGATTGGTGGTCATCCGCTTGCTCCGCTTTTGGGTTCTCCAAGTGAGTGGGTTTCATTCGTGATGTAATCCAAGGGTTATTGGGTGAAGATCCGAGAACACCAAATTATACCCTAAGATAGGCCTTGTTGAGACCCAAGAGAACATCAAATTATACCCTAAAAATAGGCCTTGGTAGCACTTGTTATCGTCACCTGATGGAATGGCATCTCACCCTACCAAGCTTCACAAGTTCTTCCTATGCACTACCAGGCTGGAATCTGATAGTACTCAAATTCTTATGCTAAAAATTTGGCAATGTAGCATCCAGAACGAACGTTCACACGAAAGTGCCAAGTTCTTTCCTCAATGACTTCTATAGAAGACCTTGGAAAGGACTCTTCCTAGTAAGCCTATTCTTTGGAAAATACAAAGTGGAGACTTCAACTTGGAAGGAAGGTTCTTTGGTTAATGAAGGTTTGTCCGACTGGGTACGTAGCAAACAAGAAAAAAATTCCCCTCCTTGATACGGGTTATTTCGAACGAAATTGCCTGAGCTATATATGTCTGCGGTCTTTTTCGAACGAAATTGCCCGAGATATATATGTCTGCGGTCTTTTTCTGAAGAAATATATGAGAAAAGACCAGGGTCTTTTCGTTCGTAATAATAATATCTGTGAGGATTGTACAACATTTGCACCTGAAAATCGTGCGGATTTTCTTCCATTTCAACCTTCCTGTACGTATCATCCGTCACAAATTAAAATAATTATTATAATTTCCCGGTTTTTCTTTTTTTCATATTTGTGGTGTAGCCGAACTGCTGGCAATCACGCATAATAAAATTTAGCCAAATTTGGCTCTAAACAGGACATGAAAGTAAAAACAATTTCAAGATTCTTTCATATTTATGGCTACATGCTAAAACCCAATCAAAAAATCTGGCAATATTTCCAAATACATTTGTAGAAATGTGGCAACTAGAAGAGAAAAAAAAAACACGCGCACACACACACACACACACACACAAACACACCCATATTTTTAGCCATTTTGAATTTCATTTGGTCAAATTGCTAAATTTAGCCAAAAAAAGCTGCTCACAATCATATAAAATGCAAATATTTAAGGAGGATTGTCTTTTTTTCCAAATTCTAACACGTTATGAAATTGCTAAAGGAAATTATTTGAAACTTGAACTTTGTCACAATGTCTTCTACGACTCTGTGTGTGTCTGTATACACACATGCCCGCCAGCCACAGTGAACCAGCACCCGCCACCGCACCATGAAGGATGGATGGTAAGTGGTCAGGAAACAATTTTCTGTTGGGTTCCGGTTCCTTAGCTAACCATCATGGTTGCTATTTTTTACTACCTACCTAACTAACAACCCACAAGCAGGTTGTTAGTAGGTAGGTAGTAAATACAACCCTTACCTAGTAGTTATCTATTTTCCTACCTACCTACCTGTATATGAGATCTGTTTCTTACAGACTTGGTTACCAAGGTCAAACCATATACTAACTCAGTTGAGGTTCATCCACCTCAACTGAGTAATAACAGGCATCCAGTGGATGGTGCGCTGGTGGGTGCCGGTTCACTGTGGCCATGCCTGCCTACCCTCCCATCTCCGTAAGTTGGACGGAGTGGTGTTGAACATCCCTAAGACCAAAGTTGTTCACCCAGCCAAGCCAAGTTACAGAGGAAATACGGCTATTAAAAATGAACTTAGGCCACCATATCCTTGCACTATTTCACCTGGGATGACATTTGAGCCATTTATGTTTACTTCTACCTAAAGCAATTCACTAGGGCAATTCAATAAGTTAGAATTTATTTATTTATTTTTATTTTAAATAAAATCTATTTTTTTATTAAATTATATATTGCATTATGATTATGTATAAAATCATTAAATGTGTGTATGTTAGATATAATGACATTATATTTGAATATATTTTTATATTTTTATATATGTATTTATGAATGACATTGTCCATACATAATATTTAATATTTAATTTGTAATACCCCCAATATATTACAAAATATTATAACTAAAAATATAATATAGCATTGCATGTTGACATAACATATTAATTGTTTACAATGTGATATGAAATATTAATAAATATTTTTTAAAATTTACATTCTATTTATTTTTACCATAAACGCCTTTGCATAAACAAATGTTGCAATTTGTCAAATCATATTTTCTTATGAAAAAATATTCTTTGAGTTGTTAATAAATTTAAAAACTCAACTTTGTTTCCTTTAAATAGTTTGGAATATTTTTAAAAATTTCTTTGTTATATATGTGTAAACCTTTGAAAAAAATTTAAAACAATTTTTCATTTTTTAATTTGAACAAGATATGAGAAAAATGATATATGGTATGTTACCATCAATTGTGTTTAGAGAATATGTTGACCATATACAAACCATGCTTTGACAAGAATATTAGCAATATAAACCATTATTTATTTATTTTTAAATTCAGCAAATTCATTTTTTGTAAATTCATTTTTTCATTATCGGTGAATTTAGTGGGTGAATTCACTATGTCTGTAACAATTGGTCTTTGATCACTAAGGGGCATAATGGATTCATTAAAAAAAAATCTAGGATGAAATTTGGATAATTTCATTGGAAACCTATTGAAATTCCTAGTGAACTTGGTCACACCCCATACTAGGGTTTGGGTCTTCCAACATATATATATATAAGATGATAACCCCATTTTCTAGCATTATTAATGTGATCACTTAAATCTTACAAAAACATAAACAAACATTTGTTGTGGTCTTTTAGGAAATCCCATGTGCACAATGAATACACAAAGGTAAATAAATATTCAAAAACATACTCAATAATAACCTTACAAAGAGGCATGTGGAAATTTGAATGCTATCAAAAGTATTTTAAATAATGTGTAGACTTCAAAACCTCACATCTAGATGGTCTTGCAATATAGTGTTCAACAAAGGAAGCAATGGTGAGAACACTCACAAAGGAATCAATGGTAGGAAAACCTTTGCAATTTTCATTTGATAAAACCCATCATTTTTTCAAAGAGGTTGTCACTTGCAACAACATTTTGAAATGGTGTAAAATTGGAGGCAACAATTGTTTTCATAGTCATAAGACAACATTGTTGAAAAACGTATGAGGACTTGTTTCTTAGTGGAATTGTACATCTATGATTGGAAATGAATGATTAGGGTTTTTACTAGTCTTGTTTGTTTATTTTGTTTTATGGTTGCAAATCTACATTCATTAAAAGAGATTCTTTGTGGGTGAATGGCCTATTGTGTTCATGTGGAACAATTCATTACTTATTTACATGTTGTTAGTTCTTCAAGACTTTTTTTGGTGTTTTTTTCGAATTGGATCACTAGATTTGGTGATGGTAGGAAGATGTGGATGCAAGGTGTATAAGTTGTAGGTTGGGATTCGGAAGAAGCACCAAGGTGAACAAGAAAAAAATATAAGTTTAATGGGCAATTGTTGAAGTTTGGATGTGGTTTTTCAAGTTTATGTTGCATTGAAAGACTATCTCTAAATATGTGTTGAACTATTGGTGAAAATGATGCAAAACATAAGGGAATTTGTAGAGTGAATCTTAATGGCTTTTGTTCCAAGAGTAACTCAGCTTGGAATTCTTCAATTTGTGGGACAACATATTTGGTGTTTCAAGAGTGAAAACCCTTGTTGGATTTTGGAGGGGGAATTCATGTTGGATAGTTCTAGGATTTGGGGTTGAGTGGGAATTGTGTAGTCAAGGGATTGATCTAGGATTATAATCTTATGAATACTCTTAGGAACTTTTGTGGTAATGGGATGAGGGAATGCCATTAAAATTGAGTTGTGACCCTATGAGAGATAATTTGGAGCATTTTGATTCACCTAAGTCTCTTCAATGTTTAATCTACCATTAAAGGAGGGGAATAGTTCTTGCTGACACTTGAATTATGTAGCATACAATTTATTTTGTTCAACATTGTAGTCTATAAGCTAGTTAAAGCATTTTCTTATGAACCGTCTTTTTGGTATTAAAGCAAATGTAGTTTTGGACAAACATTTAATAAAATGTGGTGCAATTTGGGAGAAAATAAATTCATTCAACCATGTCCAATTCTAATGATGAGGCATTTCTTATCAAGACTGATATGCAAGCAATTCATGATTGACACATTTGTAGAAGTTTTGATGAACTAAATATGTTAGAGACCCCACAAGTTGGTTCGACAGTTTTAAAAGTTGTCGGTTTTGGTGTGGTGACTATGATAGGCTTTAATTCAACAAAAGCAAAGGTGGGTGACATTGCCGTCAAAATCACACATAATGGGTTCATATCTAGAACACAAATTTAGACAAAAATGCAAGATGGACCAAGAGGTTGACAAATCACAAAGCGGTTCTAACACTAATTCCATTTCACAACCTACCTTGTATAATGATCATAGATTCATTTTCTTGAAGATTGAAAAACTACCCAAAGTGGAAGATATTTGGGTGTCGCATTATGCTAAGTATCTTCACCATTTTACTTGTTTTTTTATTCCTAACATAGAAGTATTATTTCAAGCAAGAGATAAGATTCTCAAAGTTGAGTCTTCTGGACAATCTTCATGATTGTTGTGTTAAAGGCTTTGTTAAGACATCGAACTTAAATACCACTAGTAGTTGGACAATTCAAATAAGCAATTATTTGATTCACTCCAATTCATTTTTAATATCTTGTTCCCATAATTGAAGGGGAACAATTGGAATTATTTGGATGATGAAATGTAGAAAACGTTGTCCATTTTATGATTATCTATAGGAAAGGCGATCATGAGTTTTAGGAATCATGTTGGCATTTTGTCATTTGATGAAATTTTTTTCCAAAGGAACCTAATGTGGAACATTGGTTATTCGTGTCATTGGTTCACATCTATAACCATAATTGGATTTGATCCAAGTGTTGTTGAAGTTCGAGACCTTGCAATTGAATAACACAATCAAGATTTTTCATGAAGGTTGCATTGTGGGTTAAAACAAGACCAAGGATTGATGGAAGACAATTGTCCCTCATCCAAACCCAACAAACCAAGTTTTTTTATAATATCATGTGGCCTTTTGGAAAACATTAAACAACAAACTAATTAGAGAATTAAATTAATATGTTCCTCGATTAAGGGATATATGGGTTATAGTAGAAATGGAACTAGAATCTTTTTGTGTCCAAATCTACAAACTTGAAATTGACAACAAAATTAGGATTGGAAATAAACTCATTAGGACAATATACACAAGCAAAAATTCACATCTTCTATGTTTGATCTACTTTAGAGGATTGTATAGCAAATTAAGGTGGGGATTTGTCGAAAAAAACAATGTGTGTTTTAATATCAGAATGGATAATTACTAATTAAGGCTATGAGATCATAAAGGAAAGAAGAAATACTTGAAGCAGACAACCTAAAACAAATAATTCCTATCTAGGATTCTTTGTGTTTTCACCCAAAATGACTGACATGGGATGGATGAATTGTTATGGGGAAAAGATTTAAAGGATGTGTTTAATTGGGTAAAAAGGTTGCAAATGGCAACAAAGATTTGTGAATATGATGAGGAGAAGTTTTTCAAGATTGTTAGACTTAATCTACAAGGAAAGGCCCAAGATTGGTACAGGAGGTTGAACCCTATGCCTTTTGATTGGGAGACCTTGTGGATTTTAATGTTGGCCAAATACATAGTGTATGATGGAGAGGAATTGAGAGTGAAAATGGATGTCATCAAATAAAAGCCTAAGCAATAGGTTTTAAATTATTATGATAGACTATAACATCTATTTGTGAAAGGAAAGATCCTAAATGTTAAAAGGAGGAGGTGGTTTCTGGCCCATCTTAGGCCAAAAATTAAAAAACTTTGTGTGGTGTGCACCTATGTGGACATGATTGAGCTTTTGGTTTCAACCATTGAAATTGAAAAGGTTATGGGTAATGGTTGAAGTTGACTAATTGGTCTTTCTTGACTAATGAACATGTATATTTTGACTAGAGGCTATGGGCTTGAATGACATGTGTATCTTTTGACCAATCAACTTGGTTGAAATGACCTATTTCACTATTTGTAACTTGGACATCTAGTCAAATTGGACAAAAACTTGACCACCTTGGTCAAAATGACCAATGATGTTTAGTCAATTGGAACATTTAGTCAAGTTGGACATAATCAAATGACATCTCTAGTCAAAATGGCCAATGTTATTATAATCAAATGGGGCATCCTACCTACCTATCTACCATATTTTACAACCTTCTTACCTACCTACCTACCTACAACCTACCAGCCTACCTATTTACCTACCTACCTTCTACAACCTATTTACTTATAATAGGGGAACCTTTTGAACCTTTAAAGGATGAGTGGGAGGCTGAAATGAATGAAGGATAAACATCAACAAAACAACAAATTCATGTTTTAAATGAAACATTGATCAATTTCTTTAAAGGATACAATGGCAAGGAATTGGTTCAACTTGCAATTCCAAGTAGCTCAAATGTATGTCAATTGTGCAATATGATGGGCCATAATGCTTCTTCATGTTGAAAACTCTCCGAAAAACCCAAATGTGGTAAATGTGAAAGGGGGCATAAGACGAAAAACTACGGACTTAAAATGTTCGTATGGTTATGGATTAGGTCATGTTGAAAAGTGTTGTTGGAAGAAAAATGGAAAAGGTCTTCTTGCCACTACCAACTATTTAGAGGTATTAGTCAATGATGAGGAAGCCACATTAACACAATTAAATAGATTGTGTGGAATGAAGAATAACGTATTTTTAAAAGAAAAAGTGCCAAGGCATAAGAATCCGGTTGTCATTCCTGAAATTTATTGGAATGAAAAATAACCATTTAAGGATGGCAAAGGAGCACAAAGAAGGTTTGGGGAGGTGACAAATACTACCAAGTCCAAAATCCTTACGCACTTTTTGAAAGGCAAGATATCATTTACTCCTCTTGAAATGATTCTAATTATTTTTAGTGAATTTGAGTATTTTGAAATCTTGGTGAAACTTGCCAGAAGGTGTAAAGATGAAGAAACTCAACAAGTCACTCACATTGTTAAAATTCTTGTTATACCCACCATAAAATGGGTGAATATCAACAGAAACCATAGGGATAAGGCTTTACATCTAACAATTAAAGTGTGTAATGGTTTGATAGAAGGCCTTGTAGATACAAGTGCTTTTATGTCAATAATGATTACAATTATTATTCGAAAATTAGGGATTATGCATTTAGTATTAGGAAATGAAAGCTACAAAATAACATTTTGTACTATCATGAGGGCATTGGGTAGAATCATGAACATCCTTATAAAGGTTGGAAACTTTTGGTGTAGCATGGTTTTTTTATTGTGGACATTGACAATTGCAATGTCCTTTCAGGTTTGGACTTTTTGATGAAAATAAAGATGGTTATTGATGTTGAGAAAGGAAAAATTCAAGTGCGAAATGGACTAGGTATGGAAGTTGAATTACTACCATTAATTATTGTCAACATGTTGCAACATGTAAGTGAATAGAAATTCTTACACCATGTCCAATGGATTGCTGAAGGAATGCAAGGTTCATCATTAATGGAACAACCACAGTTGAAAGCATGACTTATCCCCAACAATCTAGATGATGATAAGGAATTTGAATATGATATGAATGAGTTTGGAAATGAAGCATAAGATGATCAAAATGATATCTTGCATGAAATGACATTACCTATGGAAATATGATGGATCAAAGGTTGGATGATCTAATTAAGGAGGATGCACCAACACAAATGGTGAATTTGATTTTTTAGCGATAACATTGATAATTGTTGGAAGGACAATTGACAGAAGATGATGACTATCAAGATTGGATTAAATGGGTGAAGGCAAAAGAAAATGAACAAATTACAAGCTTTATTCTCAACCCAATATTGTCTATTCAAACTCTAAAATTTGGGAATCCATCTAATTTTTTTGGGGTCTCTTTAGATGGAAATAGATGGATGGAAATTTGTTCCAAGATTTAGTTCAATTTAGGGTTGACAAAGTTGTAGAACCATGAACTTTTTAATCTCTTGCAAGAGTATCAAAATATTTTTGTTCGATAGAAAGGGGAATTAAACATTTGCAATCTTGGAGACCACACCATAGATACACAAAGGTTTCCACCTTGTAGGATGATTCCTAAAAGGTTGTCTTTTGGAGAAGAAAGTAAAATGAATTACTAGATACATGAACTTGTGTAATTGGGAAAGATGCACATGAACATGTCTAAATATGTTTGCAAAACCACACTTCCAGTAAATAAAGATGGAAGCAAGAGGTTTTGTGGTGACTACCAACCTTTGAACACCTAGACTAGGCAAGATTCATTTCCTGTGCCTTTGATAGAAAATGTATTGACATAACTTGGAAAATCCTCATGGTTTTCTACTTTGGACCTATAATGAGGTTTCTAGCAAATCAAGACGGCGGATGAAAATGTTTGGAAAACTGTTGTGATCACCACCAAGTCATGATTTTTTGAATGGAATGTGATGCCATTTTGATTGAAAAATGCAACAATCACGTTCTCCAGGACCATGGTAGAAATATTTAAAAATGGACTAACCAATTCCTTATAATTTTTGTGGATGATGTCAACATCCACAATAATGATTGGAATGAACACTTGGAGCACCTCGAGTTAGTTTTTGAAAGGTTAAGGTTTGTTAACATAAAATTGAACCTATGAAAATGTTGTTTTGGGGTTTGAGAGATTGTTTTCTTTGGGCGTGTGGTTAATGAACTGATAAAAACTAAACCCAACAAAAATGTGTGTTGTTTCCAGCTTTCCAATTCCTTCATCCATCATGAATGTGTGGGCTTTTCTAAAGCTCATTAGGTATTAAAAAACATTTATCTAGGGTCATGCCAAAATTGATAATCCCTTATTTGATCTAACCAAGAAAGATTTGTCGTTCTAGTGGACTCTACTTTGTCAATTGGCATTTCATACCCTAAAACATAAGCTATTAGAGGTTCTTGTGCTTTCCAGACTAAGTTTTTGAAAACATTCATACTAGACATTAATTGTTCAATACAAGGAGTTGGCTTGACGATTCTTTCACAAAAGAATGGAAAGCAAGAATAGGTAATTACATATGTTAGCAATTGTTTGACCCCTTTGCAAAAGTGTTACCATCCAATGGAGGGAGAATGTTATGCTCTAATTTGGGGGATTATGCATTTCATATAGTTTTTGCATAAAACCTTTTTGTTGAAGATTAAATCACAAGCCTCTAAAGTGGTTGACCATAGTCTCTGATGCAAATGGAAGAAGGGGGAGGTGGATTTCTATGTTATAAGACTTCAATTTTAAAATTGTCTTGACCATCTTGGGAACAAACATACAAACATTGTTGTATTGAATAGAAACCCAATTTTTATTTCGAATGAAAAAAATTTCTTGGTGGAAATATTGAATCAAATAGTAACCAATATGGTATGGATTTGTAAGGGGCCTTAGGTTAATAAGCTTAAGTATGTTTTTAATCTAGGGCAAGTCTATTTTTGTGATGGCCTTGAAACCATTAGGCCATGGGCTAACTATGAATACATTTTCAGTGATGATTTATTTATTTATTGGTTTGAATTTAGTTCAAATATTTGAGTGTTGTGTGGTTTCGTTTAGGTCAATCTTCTTTAATAGCTATGTTGAATCCACTCATGGATTGGGTTCAGAGTTCAAACCCTAAAACCCATCTTTTTATTCCTAACATATTACTATAGATGTGTTTTGTTTCATATGCACATGGATTTTTGAGTAATGTGTGATTATGTGGCTTGCATGTCACCTTCAACTATAGTTGGGTAGAATCCATTATGGATTGGAGTTCAACTGCCTTTGAAGGTAGTTTTATGTGTCTCTGTTTTTTTTACATATTTTGAGCTTGCAATGGGCTTATGGCATGTAGGTTACTTGAATTGCAGTAAGGTATAATTTAGATTCATAGATTAAGTTAAAATAATTTTTTGATCGTTTGAACAACCAATTTTTCATCTTTAGTCAAAATTTTGTAGCCAATATTTACACCAAATACAAAATTGTGTAGCTGATATTTCACCTTGAACAACAACAAGATCGCATTTTACTTTCATCCAATGAAATAGGCAATAACCACCTTGCATTGACATGTTATGGCATGGAATTGCCATAAGATTATCCAACAATTAACTATTATAGCTTGCCAATTGCTTTTACCCAAATAACTAGTGCCACCTCAACCATACTTAAAGCAAGTTGGGAAGGTTAATTGAACTACCTTGGGAAAAAAAAAAAAACCATGCTAGCAAGATAAATAATGGTCATTTATCTTTAACATTATTTGATAATTTTGGAAAACATCTACAATAAATACCCATTACTTTGATTGGAATTTCTTTTGAAGCTTGTACAAAGTTTAAACTGATGTTGGTTGGTTTAAATAACCATTGAACATTTTTATTTTTTTTGTTTTTTTGGGACCACGCAAATTATCATTATGAATATATATCAAAATTGGTTAACAATTGTTAGTTATGCATAAAAGTAGATTATCAAATAAGTAATTGAAAATAACCAATTAACATGCTATTTATATATTAGTTGTATTAGTGTTCAAAATTTAGCTAGGTTATCAAAATTTGAAAATTCAATGCCAAGTGGTCATGAATTTAACCAATTATGAAAAGATCAATAGTCAATTAGTAAGTTCAAGTTATTAATAACCACCTTGATAACTAGGTCAAAATTTAATGGCTAGCAAACATGGGTTTAAACTAGTATTGTGAGGGTATTTAGTTTGTAGAGTTAAAGTTGAGGGTTCAAGTTCTTGTGATCCAAACTTGAGTTGACACCTTTTTGTTGAAACTAACACAAGATAGACCATGAAACTAGTCTTTTGCTAGATTTGAAATTGAAACTAGATCCATGAAAAGACATTTAAAAATCATGCACAAAGTCTTGAGATAAGAAATTTAATATTTTAAAATACATTGATAACTAGGATAAACTTTATAATTAAATATTTATTTTAATTAGTTGTTGAACTTCATACTCACATAGACCTTTTTAAAAATTTGTTGTCAAACTTTGTACCTATGCAATTTTTAGCATTTGAAGAATGTGTAACGTGTACATGAAATTGGACCCGATTTTTTGAATTGACCCTAGAGGTTTTTGAATTTGAAAAAACGTGCTAAAACTAAAATTGAAGGACTTAATAATTGAAAGAACTGGGCTAAAACCCTCACTCTGAGAACCTCTAAATAAATTTAGCAATGTCAAAATTGGAACCAAGGTCCTCCTCTTCAAAGGAAGACCCCCACAAAACCAATTTAAACGTTTAAACTCACTTAGCTGAATATCAAAACGATTATACCAGTCAAACACCTGTACCATAATTAAGGCCTTAGACAGATTTTTTTATATAAAAATTCTTGTAGTCTTTTGGACTTTACGGAACTAGCCAAAATTTTTGGTCATGTCCAATTGTGTCCATTGCAGGCATGCGAACATGCAGATATGGGTGAAGCCGTTTCTCCTCGGTTTATGTACAAATGTACTATGCTTTCCAACAAGGGTGCTCTTAGCTTGAAGTTCATATTGCCAATTTTTAAAAGAAAACATGGGGCCAAGAAGCCCACAAGTTGTGAACATAAGTCAGATGTTTTGCACCCATGCCATTACCAAGGCATAGGTAGTTGTTTTGCACACAATCCAATAATCCTACCCCTGGAAGAATACATGCCCAAAAAAACAAAAAAAAAACCGTAGAGTAAATCTAGAGGCATAGGGAGGGGGGGTTTGTGGGGCCACCAGATAATACCATCAAGAGTCAAAAAGCCAAAAAAGAAAAAACAAAAAAAAAGGACAAAAAAACTAACCGATCCAAATAATAGTAAAAACTCTAAAACTGGTGATCTAACCTAATTGTCTAATTTTCTGACCTAACCTAGGGTCCAGTGTTTGTGTTTTTTTGTTTTTGGTTTTGTTTTGTGTGCAATTTTGTGATGTAGCCAAAACAACGATCATTTTTAGCAAAATTTGAGTATTAGAAAATATGAGTGGAAAAAAAAAAATGTCCTTATATATTTTAGCTACCTGCTTGAACCATGTATTTGATGACTTTAAAATATTTTTTAGAACCTTTTTGAAAATTTGGTGAATCTTTTCTTTCAAAAAATCATGGAGATTGTGAAAAAAACAATTCAAAAATTTTGTACAAAAACATGTGCTGAACCTAACCCAATTCTCTAATCATCTAATCAACCTAATTGTCCAATTGATCTACCCTAACAACCAAGGATTGTGTAAAACTTGATATGTTAACTTCTTCCAAAAATGGGTTGATTATCTATCATGGTTGGAGTCGGGACCAATTATTTCAGACAGTGAAAATAAAAAGTAAACATAAGTAAAACATTAGGGTTCAAAATTATGAGACTTTTGGAGGGGTTTATGCTAATGTTCTACTAAAAAGTCATAAAGGAATGCAATTTTGTAATTTCTTCATGGAGTTAGGCCATCCATCATCCCTATATGACAGAAATCCATGCCACAAGGCAACATTCCTTATCATTGTTGTTTTGTGAAGAATGGCACTTCATTGAACATATAGATCCTAATTTCATGAAGGGTACTGAAAAGTTAAAGTGGGCCATTAATTCAAAATACATCTTTCTATTATACCATCATGGTTTTAACTTGTGAATGATGATTTAGCCATGCTAATGCAATTCCCAATTAACACAATATAATGATTATTAATATAATCTTTGTCTTATTGCCACAAGTAATTGTAATCCATGATAATACCCTAAACCTTATATCCTAAACTCACCCCCCAATGTACATTATCTGATATATGTAATGGTGTTCATTATCTTATATGTAAATAGTACTTGTCTCAAACACACACTCATTCAAGTGAGTTTGAATGATGATTTCCATTGTAATGCCACTTCCAATGAACATTAGCGGAATATGAAATGGTCTTTATCCCAATACATGAAATCAATGGATGGATGGATGAATTTTTGGGTGAGTGAATGCATGGTTTATTTCACCTTTTGTTGTGTTCAGTTGTCTCATTGGGTGCATGCAAATTATATCCTAAAACTGGTTGTCAGGTTTGAACTAGTACCCCTTCTTAAGATCATGGGTACTTATTCATTTTTATTTGTTGTTGGAACCCAATCGCAATTTGTGTAGGGTAATGCCCTCAGGATTGGACCATTCCAAAATAAGTGCACCTTCATCTCATGGGTGACCTTACTTCAAGGACTTTGTTAGTTTCAAGAAAGGTATGTTACATTTGTCAAGCACTTCACAACTTTCTTACAAAACAATATGGTTGACAATGCAACATGGGTAGTGGCAGATTTGATCGTCAAACAATCAGACACAAGCACTACTACTACTAGTCAAGATTTCAATTTTCAATATGCATGTTCATCATCTTCTTTTCTCTTTCAATCTGCAACAATGGTAAGAGCTATGGCAGGGCCTTTGTGCAGCGAATCTTCTAAACTCCTTACCATTACCAAGATGTCGGAGCATTGGGAGTCACCACCACAGAAGAAGCCACCCTTAAACCACTTTACATAGCATCAAACAAGTCGAAGAAGAAGAGTATACAGCATTACTCAACTTGGAAGGTTTGGTTGACGACCGTTGGAAGCATGCAAGTATGGCATGATAAAAACATATATGTTGGACAAATGGCGATGAACAAGCCCAATGGATTGTGGTATATTAGATTGAGCTGTTTTTTATTGCAAAATTGTTTTGTGGAACTTTTTATTGTGATTGGTATCATTTTAAAGATATTTTTAATGTTCTATAAATACATTTAAATTAAAAAATTTCTCTTTTCCATTTGGGAATAATTTTTCTTGAATCACATAACCATTTTCATATTTTGCCACAAACTTTGGCATCTTTTCTCTCCTCCTCACAGCTACTTCTGCCCTTTTCAAAAGGAAACTTCATAATAATGAGATTTAAATGGGAAATTTTTACAGTTGTGTGTACTTGTTCTTTTAAGAATCTAACTATTGTCAATCACCAGTTCAACCAATGGCTCTTTCATAATAATGTACTTTCATGTCGGTTACAGTGGGCAATGAGCATCATCAAGCATGAACTAATGTTTGAAAGTTGTGCCCAGCCATTTTCCTCCACTTTGCTGCACAAAACTTTTGGGCGTGCAAGGATCAGAAGAGATCCCCCATATTTCTGATCTTTACACGCAACCTTGAACAAAAGAAAATTGTAGCTGCTGAAATATTTTTGTCAAGGTGAGTGGGTGTGTGTAAGAGCAAGCCAATCCGATGTGAAAATCCCATAACCAGAGAAAACATCCAACACATACTAGAAGACAAAATGAGACCAAAATGAGCTTGGGATTCATGAAGCCCACTCCCTGCTGCTCCTGCTACGACTGGAAATCTTCAATACCCAGTGCTGTTTAATCAGTCAGAAAATGACTTTTTCGGGGGGAAGGGAGAGGGGAACATGTGAGCCCACTTTGTTGTCTCTGCCTGAGAGACTATGGACCAATCTACATAGTTTTCATTTGGTCCCACGCTTTGAGGAACATTCACTAGGTATGACTGTGAATTGTGAGTTCAATTTTTGGAGGAGACACTTTCAGTATTCTTTTTGACTATTTTAATTTTTTTTTTCCTGCTTTTTAGTGCAAATTCTGCCAATCTCTTGGAAAATATGGCATAGAGTAGAGTAAAGCCCAAGGCAGAGAGCTTTACTGAAACAAGGGTCCATGTGAAGTGGGCCCTGCTGCTGAGGGCTTTACCTGGTGTAAGAACATGATTATGGTTTGTTTTCTTCTTCCCAAGATACCCAATTGGTTTAACTGGAAATTAAAACAAAGGAGGGCATTTTGAAAAACAGAACGGCTTTTGAAAATGTCTTCCAAATAGCGGAGGGAAATTAGGTTGCACTAAAAGAACTGGACCAGGTTTTTTACATGGAAAGACAAGGAACCCTAAGGACCCTGGACATTATAGAACAACTTAGGTTTCACCTGATCTCGCATTTTGTGCCATGCTCACTAGGAACAATGTAGTTTTTCATTTGAATCCACATATCTTGAGGAAAGTTCATTTGTGTTATATTTCGAGTTCATTTGCAATAACACAAGTGAAATTACATTGTTCTTTGTGTGTCTCGATGAGGACAAACGTTCTGTTTTTTTGGGGAGAATGAATGAACTACATCTTGAGGAATGTTCACCAGGAACAAAGTAGTTTTCCTTTGATCTTGTGTTATGAGGAATTTTCACTGGGGTTACAATTTTCTGTGCATTTTGAGTTCGTTGAATTGTGAGTTCTTTTTGGGCGTGAGGGAGATTACAGAACAATGAACCAGAGTGAACCACATCCAGGAACACATTAACATGGATGGATGGTGCATGGACAGGACATTTTTTTTCATTGGGTTCTTATTCCCAGCTATCCTCACCATAGCTGAGGGTTCAAAAGTATACTGGACGTTTTAAAGTCAGGGTTCATCCAACTATATGGCCTCAAAACAGGAAAACAGGAGTGGTGCATTCATGGTGGCTGGGTCACACCAGCCACAACAATGCAGTTTTTATTCAATCACACATTTTGCAGAATGTTCATTCGGTGTTCCAATGAACTTGTAAGTCCAATTTTTTAGGGGAGAGACTTCAGAACAATGTAAGCTTTAATGTGATCCTACACTTTGTCAATTGTACAAGTAAGTTTTACAGGATCAAAACCACTTTTGATGCATTAAAATTAGCCACATAAATGTTGATGTTTTGTGCAAGCAATATAGTGTTTTGTAAAGTCACAGAAACTTGGCACCAGGACCCCAGTTTGCTCAAACTTGGGCTTGAAATTCCAGGAGTGGGATTTCGTCCCCAGTGTGGCTGACTTCAGGTATATTAAAAGACTAGGCATGAAACAGCAAAGAGGGGGGTCAAACTGGGGATGACTTTAAAGATAACTTTAACACTTAAAGGACTTACAAGAGCAGAAGTGCCATTTTCTTGTAACGTGGAATGGTTTTGTGTATCTCTATGGAGTGCAAACTTTTGCAGTTCTCATGGATTATTGGAGGTTTTGTTCAAGCAACAAAACCTCCCAAAACAGTCAGGGTCAAGAAAATTTGTGCAGACCTGAGTGCTTACAAGAGCTTATGGCATCTTCAACTGGTGTCAGAGCCAAAAGTTTTGCTCCTCCAACAACAATCTGGTTCATTTCAAAATGGGACAAAATAATTTGGAAATCCTAATTTGATTTTCCAAATGTTAGTTGCCAGGTATGTGATGTGTCAGGAGCAGAATGCGATTGACAAGACTGCAGATACAAGTACATTCTTAAGTTGATTTGCACAATTTGGTATGGTTCATATGTCTGCAAAGATTGGTCTGTTGTTCTAACTTCGTACTCTTTGAAGACAAGACTGCATATGACAAAACAGATCTTGGTGGCAAGAAGAGGAGAAGACCTGAAGATTGTAATATCTCAGCAATGCTTTGCTGTTAAAAAATGATGTGATTCTAAGAGAGAGCTTAGAAGTACCTCCTCTGAAGTCCAAATGTCTGAACCTCACCCTCGTAAGTAGCCATGCATCTCACCCAACTGCTGCAAGGATCATCAGCTGGTTGCTATGTCCCAATTGGCATGTGAGTGAAATTCAGAAATAGTGACATGCTTGGCAGTCATCTGAGAGATAGACATACATGTCAAATGCATAATAGAGTATCACGGTGGTGCAAGAGAGCACATGCCTGAAAGATCTCAGAGATTTGTCACTGAAAATGACAGCAGTTGCAAATAAAAATCACTTGTGTGCATGTAGCAACAAATGAGAGGTACCATTTTCTTGAGAACAGACCATACTGGGCTCTTGTGATCTGTGTCCAGAAAAAGCAAGCTATTGCCTCATTTCACCTCTGGTTGTTGTCATGACCTGGGATTGCGAGGTCTCCAGTAATATTTCCCTTCAGATTGTGCACTTGCTTTCAAGCTCACCATTGTGTCCAGGACCCCATGAAATATGATGATTAGGTCTCACTAAATGGGAAGGAATGCCATTGTCTGCAGTTTGGACATTGTTGCCATCTCACACCTGTCCAGCAGGAAACAAGATTCATAAATTAGTACAAAGAGTACTCAGCATCACAACCTAAAAGAACGAGATTCTAAAGGATATAGAGCCTTCATATAGGCCAGCAATTCTCTACACAACCAACCAACCAACACAAGGGCTAAGGATAAGAGTGAAGACAGAAGATTGGGAAAAAAAGGCCATAACTTAGTTGGAGAAAAAAGAGTACTTTTCCAACACAGCACAAGAAACAGCCTTGGAAGAAACATCACCAGGTTCATCATTGTGCAGATTATAGCAGTTTCCAGAACTAGTCGCAGGCTAGTGAAAGTAACAAACCACAAAGGAGGAGAGCAACTTACAAAGCTATTTCTGTGGAGTTGCAGCTGCAATCAACATAAACACACTTGAACGCTGCATTTCCACTTAGCACCACATGTCTGAATTATCACCAACAGGAAGGTAACACCTGAATTGCATGATCCACCCTAGGACCAACATTTCAATGACCCTACTCATCCAACTCTTTGGGTGACAAGAATGCAACACCTATGGCTCCACACCATTGTATTGTACACACAAAGTTCACCCGTATGATGTCCATCCATAAATTTACTTCAATTTTGCTTAAAACAACATACATAATGGAGGCAGGAACAAGAGAAAAACAACCTGCAACTTTTGCTTCTCCAACAGTGCATGGTAGCAGTGACACAGTAGATTGAAATCAATTGAGTCACAAACATGACAACTCAGAAAACAGTACAGGCAATATGGAGTCTCATGCAATCAATGTATGAGACTCATCCTGTTCACAATGCAAACTTCATAAGAGAGAAAATCTGTTTCCTTGTTCTGTTGCTTCAACAAAGATTACATGTTAAGCAACCTTCAATTGAAGAGGAACAACACAATGTAGCCAATGCCCATACACAAAACATGATCCCATTCAATTGAAAGTGAGGCACACACAATGAGACACCAGTCAATGCAAAAGTATTTTATTGCGTATTCACAGTGAACACAACATTTGAAAAACCTTGTAACCACAAGAAAGACCCTCCAAATTCCAAACTTCACAAAAACACCATGACCATGATCCTCTATAAAATCCTTCTTCTGGCCCATAGCCTACAATAGTAGTGCAAGACAAACTCTCAACATTGCTGTAAAATCAGGAAACATTCATTGATCAACCGCCTCGAAGGCGAAGAACGAGATGCAGAGTGGACTCCTTCTGAATGTTATAGTCAGCCAAAGTGCGACCATCCTCCAGTTGCTTCCCTGCAAAGATCAGCCTCTGCTGGTCAGGGGGGATCCCTTCCTTATCTTGTATCTTGGTCTTCACATTGTCAATTGTATCAGAGCTCTCAACTTCAAGAGTGATTGTCTTGCCAGTGAGAGTCTTCACAAAGATTTGCATGCCACCGCGCAGGCGTAGAACCAAATGCAGAGTAGACTCCTTCTGTATGTTGTAATCAGCCAAAGTCCGACCATCCTCCAACTGCTTACCAGCAAAGATGAGTCTTTGCTGGTCAGGGGGTATTCCTTCCTTGTCTTGGATCTTCGTCTTCACGTTATCTATCGTATCGGAACTCTCCACCTCCAGAGTGATGGTTTTCCCTGTCAAAGTCTTCACAAAGATTTGCATGCCGCCGCGCAAGCGAAGAACCAAGTGCAAAGTTGACTCCTTCTGGATGTTATAATCCGCAAGAGTCCGGCCATCTTCCAGTTGCTTCCCGGCAAAGATCAGCCTCTGCTGGTCAGGTGGAATCCCTTCCTTGTCTTGGATCTTCGTCTTCACGTTATCGATTGTATCAGAACTCTCCACTTCCAGTGTGATAGTCTTCCCCGTCAAGGTCTTGACAAAGATCTGCATGCCACCGCGCAAGCGAAGAACCAGATGCAAAGTAGATTCCTTCTGGATGTTATAATCCGCCAAAGTGCGGCCATCTTCCAACTGCTTGCCGGCAAAGATGAGTCGTTGCTGATCAGGAGGAATCCCTTCCTTATCCTGGATCTTAGTCTTCACGTTATCGATCGTATCAGAGCTTTCAACTTCAAGCGTAATAGTCTTCCCGGTTAAAGTCTTGACAAAGATTTGCATACCTCCTCTCAGACGCAACACCAGATGCAGCGTCGATTCCTTCTGGATGTTGTAATCCGCCAACGTCCGACCGTCCTCCAATTGCTTCCCTGCGAAGATCAACCTCTGCTGGTCAGGGGGAATCCCTTCTTTGTCCTGTATCTTGGTCTTGACGTTGTCGATTGTGTCAGAGCTCTCTACCTCTAGGGTAATTGTCTTCCCCGTCAAGGTCTTCACAAAGATCTGCATCTTGCACGAAAAACACGAGCGAAAAAATCCCTGACAACAAAGAAGAAACCCTGCAAAATTCCTCCAAAATAAATCAAAAACTCCACTGCAACACGGCACAAATCGATGACAGGAGGAGAATTTGGAGACTTCCGAGAGAGAGTGAGAGAGCTTGAGAGCAAGAGAGAGGAAGAGGAACGGAAATTTGCGCGAGAAAACCAAAAGGAAGGAAACGAGGAGCGAGAGTGCACGACCTTTCAGAACCGTGCGGGCAGCGGGCAGGTGGGATTTTAATTGGTACCTACACCTGTATGAAACAAAGGGTGTGTCACGCTGTGGCCTTGCCATTTAAATTAAAAAGTATCTTAAGGCAAAAGAAGAATTATTGAAACTCAAATACTTCACCATGCAAAAATATTATCTTCAAACAAATCCTCTAAAACAAACCAGAATTCTTCAAGATGTTATAACTCTACAACTAAACTCTCAAGTTTCAACAAAAGCCAAAATATCATATTTCAAAAATCCTCATATAAAAACGGACCTATTATTACCTAGGGGCCAAAATCCCTTAAGCTACTATACTCTATAATGAATCTTAACACAATATCCTTGCCTTGGTAGGCAAGGCCAACTAAGTGCAACTGTGTGCTAGAACCCTGTCTGTAAATAGCAGTTACACATTGACTATTACTTCATTCACTTAAGATACTAATTATTATAAACAAAACAAATTCAGAGCACTGAATCCAGCAATCCCATTGGCCTGAAAAAAAAATGCTTCAAGCCTACACATAGCCCTATTCTGCTAAACATTGGAAAAATTTGATCCCTTTCTAGCATTTTCATTGGTCCTTTGAAATTCTCACAAACTTACCAAACCCTATTACACATCTAACTATTAGTTCACTCAAGATATTAACTAAAATAACTAAAATTCAGACTGCCAAATCCAACAATTTCATTGGCCATAACAGTTTTTCCACACACATATCTACACACAAGCCTACTCAACACCCTCCAAATATTAGTAAACTAATGCTATATCCCTTGTCTCTATACAGGTTATGTCATATAATGTGAAAGATTATGTCATATAATGTGGTCCAGATTATGTCATTTGCATGAGCACATTATAGGGCATATTCTTTTGGATGATGATCATACATATGTAATATTGACCAAAGATGTGTGTTTTGAACACGATTATTTTTTTGGGGGAAAATCATTGAATCTGCCATCCAAGACCTTTAATGTCACGGAATGACCTCACCTTGCCCATTATGTTGAGCCTGGTTGAGGTTGCCTGACGACTTACCCAACATAATAGCATAATGGGTAAGGCCTTTGACCAACCATTCCATAGTATGTTAAGGTTTGAGGTGGCAGGTTATGTTGTATAATGTGATCAAGATTATGTCATTCTTGACAACATTATATGAATGTTCTAATCATCATCATCATCATCATCATACATATGTAATGGAGAACAAAATGTGTCTCTCGAACATGATTTTTTATTTTTATATAAAACTTGTTGAATCTGGCATAAGAGACCTTAATGTCATGGAATGGCCTCACTATTGCCCATTATGTTGGGTGCTTCACCTTGCTTGCAATTATGGGCTTTCTTGGCAACCTTACCCAAACCCAACAGTCAGGGGTTTATGATTTCATATCACATTTGTCTCTTGGAAGATTTGATGTGAATTTGTAACGAGTTTTTTGGGTACAATATTTTAGTAGTTGTCGAATCATTTGTGAGTTTCTTCCATTGATTAGACAGGTTGTTGCACTTACCACCACCAATCTCACCACCCAGAAAACTCTCGGTTCACAAATGTTATTTCAATAAAAGAAAATGGGACAAATCTTCAACTAAGTTGTTCAAAGAATCAAGAGATACCCCAGTACCTTAATGGATTGGCAGTAATTAAATTATTTTTTCAAATTATCAACTTTTTAAGACATTTGTTGCTCAAAGTTTCAAAATTTTGAAATTTCAAGCTCCATAATGTGAAACCTCAGGGTTATAAATCAGTGTTCGACAGTTTTAGAATCAAGCTCAAATACCTCATTAGTTATCACCCCAAATATATTCTCACTTACCCGTCAGTTCTCAACAATTCAAAGAACTAGTTTTTGTACACAACTATAATTAATTAATTAATTTCAAAAGTCAAAGATTAGCTGAAGAGCCACTGGTTCTTTCATGAAATGAAAACCATTGATTTTTTGAGGTTGATGAAATAATTGAAATTGAGTTTTAAAATTTTGATTTTGATTTTTTCAAAGAATCAAAATCAACTGCTCTTTGATTTAAAAATATTTAAATAACTTGAATTCAAAAATTCAAAAATCGTTCAACACTGGTTACAAGTCTTGGGTCATTAGAATGTTTTTCAGTTTTTTCATCATCATAATTGTACACACTTCATTTGGTGAATAATACAACATTTAACTTTGGTGGAGAATGAGATATTGTGAGTGCAAATGTTTGGTGGATATCATCACTGTGCAAATCTGAATCAAGTTATGACACAAGATTGTCTTGGAAACACATATCACTAAAAATCAATGTTTGAAGATCTCACCCATTCGCCAACTTACACAAATCTTTCACTGATCCATCCTAATGCAATTCATTGCCTTTTTGAAATCTATAGAATTGAATTGAAGCAATGTAAAAACAAACAACAATCAAAAACATGAATACAAATGTGAACAACAATCAACGCATGAACATTACCAATCGAGATGGATGAAAAATGATTGACATTTTCATTTATGTTGAAAATATTAAATATTTTTCACATGAAAAATAAAACATCTTGAAAAAATGGTATTATATACAAAAGTGCATTTTAATAAATAAATGTATTCTCAGACATTGGGTGCTGAATCCATTAATGTACAAGAGTAATAAAAAATGCATGTTATGTTTTCTCTTCATTTACTATGGGACAGGAACCTGCTTCACCTACGAACATGGTGAACCTAGGAAAGGAAGTTGCCATTCTGTCAGGGTCATAGTTTTTAGCAAGACATGTTCCAGATCGTAACTATTTTCTTTCCTCGTTGATTCACATCTCAAGTGTGCGCTCCATCATCAAATCACATTACAAGTGAATTGAACCACACCAAAAGTGTAATGAGCATGTATCTCTTGGGAAAAGCTTAAAAGAGTGCTTGAGTAGGACAATCAAAAACCCTTAAGTACTATGGAAAGGTACGTTTTACCTAGGAATGTGTCTTCGCAGGTGCATAGTACATTTTCTTTTGCTTGTATGTAACACTGAAGGGCTTGCTCCAGCTAAGAACATGTTGAGCTTGGTATGGTGACACATAAGTCTGTCAAGGTGCAATGGGTTTTATCAGGGACCTATCTGGGTATCATGGGGAAAATGAAAAAAATCAAAATGCTTGTCAGAGTAGGCATTTTGCTTTATGTAATGATCTCAGGAGAGGGCCTTCCTTTGAAAACACTCTTGTGCCACCCTTCTTCCTCCTTTGTCACATTGATCAAAGCTGTGGCAGTAGGGCATTACACCTTGGAACTGGGCTCAGTTCTTTGGTTTGCAAGGTGTTATGCCCCTCCTTGCTGCCAGGGCATAGCCCTACACACAAAATGCCCTGCCCTTGGCAAAGGAAAAGTTCCACTTGGTAATGTGCCCTCCAGATACATGAGAAAAATTCTGCCAATACTTTCATTCCAACAAAACATTGGTGCATTCCATTGTACAATAAATGTGAAAGCTTTTATTCATTCAATAAGTGCGAAATTTCATATAGAATTGAAGCACCTTTAGAACATTGTATGTTGATTCAAGGAAGAACATTTTAAGAAGAAATATTAAATTTGATTGTGAAAAAGTTGACTTTAAAAAATAAATTCTTCAAAATGGTTTAACATTTGTACATATATACATATAAATATATGAAAAGGTCTTGATAAAATATTTTAAATCATGTTTTAATTTGCTTGATTTGAGAAAAAAAGGGCAAATCATTAAAGTTTGGATTTTCAAACAAATTCAACAAGAAGATTTTTTTTTTTTTTTTTGGGTTAAAAATTCGCAAAATGGGGACTATTTTTTAAGGCAAACAAAAAAAAAGAGAAAATTTGGTCT
>Ga0116231_10005535_pt1 | contig 24808 bp, 20 predicted proteins | sample S1TSphgellanicum_2_FD_89695 | JGI IMG/M metagenome (GOLD analysis project Ga0116231, IMG submission 89695) | Host-associated microbial communities from peat moss isolated from Minnesota, USA - S1T2_Fd - Sphagnum magellanicum MG | ecosystem: Host-associated > Plants > Peat moss > Unclassified... | reverse complement strand
TTGATCATAATGATTGGTCCAGGTGGTTTGTTATGAATAGTTCCCAGTTATATAAAGTTCCAGTTATAGTTTTATTGGTGGGGTTGTAAAAAAAAAAAAAAAAAACTATACTTAGACATTTAATTTTATTATCTAGAATGACATTCTGAACACCAGTGGAGATGCTTTAAGGTATAACCTTTACAAAGGAGGGGATTTCTTTGCTCAAAGGAACAAGGAACTGTTCAACATGAACGAATTTAGGACCGAAACTATGTATGATTACTATATAACTATGAAATCTATGTTCTTGGTTGCAAAATTATTCTCTCACCCTTCTATTGGCTATGCAAACCTTACCATTTTTCTACCATGAACTAAACATAGACAACACTAAAACCAAAAGCCTTTCAAAATCAAAATTTCAATTCTCACAAACTTGGCATTCATACCACAACTTTGTACAAGGGGAGGTGTTTCTCAAGGTCACAAACACCCTTTTATATACTAACCCAAAGAAAATTAATCAAGAAACTTCCTAAAACTTATTCATCACATGGTTCCTCAAATAATCAAAAGGAAACAAAATCACAAAGTGCACATGTGATTTCACAATTAATCACAAGGAAACAATATCACATAATGCACATGACATAAGTCAATGCATTATGACTAAATTAAGGAATCCTTCCACCCAATTTACCCCTAAGTAAATTGTGTAATTACATCAAATTACACATCAAGTTACAAAACCAATAAAATAAAGAAATGTGTTAACAGGGACTGCAATCCTTTTTTCTTTTGAAAGGGAGGTGTGTAACACTTATATTATGGCTAATCCACCAATAAATGTCAATTTCAATAAAATTTTCCCATTAATAAGTATGACAAAATGGTGTTTTTTCAAAAGCATTTCTCCAACCATTTGAAACCTATGTAACTGTTTGGTAACACCCGAGGGCTAAGACATTCCCAAAATAATGGGCCCCAAAGTTAGAAACTAAGGGCTTGTTATTTGGGGACGCCTTGGCCCAAGGGCATTGAATGGCTTAAATGAAGTGGAGTTTTATTATTTATATTATTTATTGTGATAACCACTGGGTATCATGCAGGTACCCACTATCCACTGGGTACCAAAGCTTTATTTTTAAAAATGTATTTGTGAAATAGACAACAATTAAAGACAACTCTAGATTTTAATTAACTCTTAAACCCCTTAAAGGGCTGAATTTTTTTAATAAAGAAATGCACTTTTGGAATGAGGTTGGATCCAAAGGGAGCAATGCCACATGTAGAGTTTTTTTTCTTCCGACCAAAAATTGGGAAAATTTTGGAATTAAAAAAATAATTCTACTATAAATTGGACTAGTTTTTTTTTCTTTTTTTTTTTTTAAAAATTGGACAAATTTATCGATATCTCAAAATTTGGAAAAATTGGGAAAAATGAAAAAAAAAGGTGGGGGTGGGAAGTTCTCACGAAAGATATAGGAACTACTCAATTCCTCATTCGAGGTCCTAAAGGAGCTTCATCAGGACCTAGAACTGAGACCAGACAGCATATTCTTTGGTCCAGATCTTACAGCATCTGAATTTCTTGACACCTGGAATAGCACGACTGACGACGCGTGTTGGGTGTAGAGGTTTCTGGGAACAGGACCTGGACGTCGCGTTCCCGCTCCGCGTTTCCAGGTCCTCCACACGAATTCGGGGAATCGGGACGTCAAATGGCCCTTCAAATTTAGCCCTGACCGCATAACCAATCCAGGTCCTGGAATGTATTAGGGTAGGCTGTATTTTGTAGCCTCTGGATTTTGTCTTATTCTAACTAATTGGCTTTTTCTTTAATTTAAAAAATTTGGAATCTGGACGAATGAAAAGAGAGTCTCAAATACGAACAAAAAGGACCTTGAAGTGCTTTACATTTCCGAAGGAGGATTTTTTTTTTTATTGTTTTTTTCTATTGGAATTGTTGAGAAGAAGAAGAAGAGTACAAGGAATTTAATGAATGGATTTGCATGTCATGGCTTTTCTGAGTTTGGTTCCAAGCACTTTGGGGGATCGGGGCCAATACACCACCCCAAAATGAAGAAAAGCCATAAATAAATAAGTTAAAATTTGTCACCTAGCCCAAATACGAGTGACAAAAAGCCTCAACCTAAGTCACTAAGTACCAAAAAGACCACCCCAAAAAAAAAGAATTAAGAGTGAGATGGAGATTTTATTTTATTATTATTTTTTAATTTTTTGACATTCTCCCCATTAGGCTATGCTCTTTCCTTGAGCTTCTTTTGTCTTTTTGTACAGAGTTAGTTCATTTGGAGCTTTTATCAAAACCAATTTAGTCTAAGCCTTCTTCTTGGGAAGCGAAACCTAAAAGGTCGCTTTGTGATGCGTGGTAGAATGAGCTTTGAATTTGTTGTGTGAAGACCATATTCAGCCAATTTTTAAATAGCAAAACCCTAGTGAACCATTGTCTACTTTGCTAAGAAAGGATGGTATAGACTATGAACTATGGACACCTCCAGACATGGGTATGTCAGTCCTTTTGTCAAATTCCCTTTTTTGCCCTTTTTTTTTGTCTTTTTGCCAAACTTTTTTTTTGTATGGGGAAGTTATTCACTAGGTCACGGAATATGGAACCAAACTTGTTCTTATTTGAATTGCAAAAGTTGGAGTATTGTATAACCTTGGTGTTGGTCACACCCAAGTGGTGGGTAAACTCAATTGCTTGGGCAAGGAGACACTAACCTCCACTCCCCCCTTCCCACCCCATCAAGCTATGTCTAAGGTGGAGTAAGCCTATTTTTGGAGGAACATGGTTTTACATTGTTTTTCCATAGTACCCCCCCCTTTTCAAAACTTAAAACTTGTCTAAGTAAAAAATTAATGATGCTTGTCTTGTTATCACTATGCCAAGAGAAATACCCACGACTAGTCTACTTTTCAACTTTTAACGTGACGATGTTTTTCTTCAAATTTGTATTCTTTTGTCAAAGAAAAAACAATTAACCATGCAAAACAATCATGCAAACATCACACTATAACCCACTCGATACACTAGAAAATAAAGCTCAATCCAAAATATTTAGTGCCACAATTTTGGATGTCTATTCACACTTAGATTAAATATTAGTGTTAGAACTAACCTAAATCTATATTCTCTTTTGGTGGAAGTCCTTTGGATGGGTGAATGGCCAGGTGGAAGTCCATGTATGTCCCCTTCCTAAAACAAGCCTTTGTTTGAAAGGGCGAGAGGAGACCACCTCTACGTGTCTATCCTCCAACCCACTCTTTTATCAATAGGGTTAACAACCTAGGATGTCAGCATTCCCAAAATAAGGGGCTTAGGGGGAAGTAGTTTCTCTTGAGTCCTTTATGGCACACTAATTGAAAGTTGGGTTTTGAGCATTAGAAGATACTAGTATCATTATTCTTACTCAATACTTTGAAATTTGAAAACATGTTTGGAGTGCACATCAAGAGCACAGGGAGGATATGGTTTGCATCTGAACACGCATGCATTATTACAAGTTTACTTTACTTTTAAAGGAAGTTTTCATGTCTCAGGGCTGAAGGCTCACCTCCGACATGCCCACACATTCAAGGAAGAGTAAGAGACTGTTTGTTACTTATGCAAGCCCAACAATGAAAATGGTAGAAGCTCCTATTAGTACATCTATTGCACTTGTCCACAAACAAGACCTTAAACATGTCTCTCTTCTGTGCAATGTTTTTTGTTTATTCAATTGGAATGCAACTTGATTCTGGCTTGTTTTCATAAGTGGTATGAACAAGTTTACTCCTAAACACTTGGCATCTTTTGGAGGTCAATTGACTTAGTTATATTGTAATGATTTCTTAAATTCCCTTGCTTACGCATCAAAGAGGAACATCAATTAATACTAGGTGGATTAGTCAAAATAAGTGCGGACCATCGACCCCATCCCACATACAAGTGCAACCTTGGTCAACATTGTTGTTACATTGGATTTGGTTAGAAACGCTGAAACCCCTTCCTCCCCCTGAAAGGTCATTGTATGCCTTATTACTACTAGTACATTAAGTTTAAAAGGTTTCAAGAGTTCATGTGAACCATCTTTTACCTTAGAAATTAAGAATTCAAGGCCAAGAGGACACAAAATGTGAATAAGGTATAAGTACTTTGTTTATTTTTCAATTTCTTTGTCAAAAAATCATATTTAAAAAAAAATTTACATGGGGCATTATTATTCATATGAATTTGGTGAGTTTTTCTTTTAGAACTTTCAAATTTAAAAATGACATCAGTTATATTTGATTCAGAGTCGATTCCACTTTGGTACCATTCCACTCATCCTTGCTTAGAAAAACGGTGCAAAGCAAAAAAGGTTGTGGGGGACCCAATGGGGGCCACTCTCCCCAACAATGATCACAAGAAGGTATGCCATAGAATGAATTGTTGTTGGGTGTGTATGCTACAATCAAACACGACACTTGCATGTCAAAAGCCCCCAAACAGGTTTGGGGGGAAGACAGCAAAACCAAAGAGAGTATATGCTTATTGGGCTTTTGGGTCTAGGGTTCTCATGGTTTTGCTGTCCCCATGCAATCATGAAGTCAATCCCTAGGGCCCTCATTGCATAAGCACGAAGACACAAGAGGTGGCGACACAATACAAGAGGTGGCTTGTATCGAATGGCTATGATTGGACAAATAAACTAAGGACTTGATGATATAACAACTCTTGGGCTGAGCCCAAAAGGTTAGGTTCTTAGTTTATGACGGTTTCCTTTTTCCAGGGGGGGAACAACACGAATTTGGCACCAAAGTAGTGCCACGTGAGTTACTTGCTAATATCTTAGGTTCTATATTCTTGGGCTTGGGTTGTAGCTTAAAGACAATGGGCCCAATTTTGAGTTTTCAAGCAATAAAATGCTCCAATTTCAAGTTGGATCAGTTTGTAAATACAATCCATAGAACTTAGGATGTCACACTCATATTGCCCTAGTATTATAAAGCCATTGGCCCAAACCATCCTATGTCTCAACCATCTACCTGCCTAGTAACCACCATGTATTATTTACCTACTTACCTACCCATATATTAACCACTTAACGTTCCTTTCTATGATACAGCTTTTACTCAATCGCATAACATACTCAAATAAATACCTATGGTAACCATCTATGGTTAAGTTGGTCAGAACTTGCTTATTGGTCATCTCTGACACCCCCAAAAGACTAAAAAAAAGAAAAAGGATCTGCAGTCGCTTTCATTTTCAGTTCATTCCGTCGCCTGAGAGATTCGAACTCTCGCGGGGAAACCCCATGTACTTAGCAGGCACACGCCTTAACCACTCGGCCAAAGCGACTCGGATGAGAGGTTTCGTTCCAACAATAACTATAAAGAATTTTCATCTGCCACATTTGTACTCCTCAAATTTACTCTGCTTTTTACGGGAGGACTAAAAGAATCCCACTCCCATTTCATCTAACTGCAAATTCTGTGTGACCCATTCTAAGCATAAAAGCCAATCAGTGAACACATTCCAGCAGAAAAGCTAATCTCTCCTCTGCTTCCAGGCTGCAATTAATCAGCTACTTTTCTCCAAATGATCAGTGGTGTGCAAATTCATCAGCTATTGCATTCAATCAAGGCACTCCCAGAACTGTGAATTTATGCCCCTCAATGTACTGCATTATCTGCCCCCCCTCCCCGCCCACCCCCAAATCAGTTGCTAAGTAAGACCACCAAACAATCAACAGAACTTGGTCTTTTTTGTTAATCAAATCTCTCTCAGAGACATAGGGTGAACCGTGAATGGTGGCAGTGGTACCACACAATTGGCTCTCACTACCTCGTGCCTAGATAATTTGTAATCAATTGTAATTTCTAATTTGTAATCAATGTTTATTATTTCTTAAGCCTCATCTTTCATTTCTTGTGCATGCTGCACACTCTCCTGCAAAATTTCAACAACTTTGTTCCTCTTCATAACTACTTGGTGGCAGATCAGATTGTTGTCTCTGCCTGTTCCATATTTTTTCCAATGAAAGAATTGCCTCTACTACAGGCCCTGTTCAAGGGCTTATTTCTCCTTCAACCAAGTGTACTCTCTCTCTCTCCTCGTCATCTTCCTATGACTGTATCTCAAACCAAAACTAACTTTAGAGCCGTAGTCTCTCTCTTCTTTTTATCTGCGTCTTATAAATCGCTGCTCGATTGTTCTTTGGGCAGGTGCAATGCATCATAGTGACCAAAACCATGGTAAAGGACCTGAACTGGCTTCTTGCCCTTGCTATATTCTTGCCCATATTCTGCTATGGCAATTATACCTCCTGCATTTCGCTCTTCATCCATATATACTGTTATTGGCATCCTGCATCCACACAATCAGGTTGGTAAAGATCTTAGAAACATAAGATGCCTTTGTTTACACAGACTGTAGATGCTCTTCTCCATCTCTCTGCAATGTGGTAAGAACATGGACATGCAAAAGATAATGTTTGAAAGTCCAGCCATCCAAAGTCAGAGTCATACTCAAGGACATGAGAGAGCATAAGGAGCTCAGGTTCACCACCCCACACATGTGGTTGGCGAATTCTCTCCACATAATTATCAAAGTCTCCCTCTATGAACCTGCAACCCCACAGAGCCAATTTAGAAAATGTCCAGCAAATAGTTAATAAGGAACAAGTAGTTTTTACATCCAATTCTCTTGCAGTGTGCCCCATATCTTGTACAAGCATCCAGATCTTACTGGTTCCATGCAAGAAACAACTGTCAAGAGCTCCAGACCCACCATTCTGTTGTATCTCGGCGTTTAATGAGCTCGTCAGCAACTTTATTGCGCAATTCATCTGCAAGCTCACGCTGCAAGGTCTCATTTGGAGCTTGTTTCCTGCTACTGACACATGATCCATGTGCCACAGCTCGAAATAAACACCTTCCATCCCCTGGTATGCCTGCTTCCCCCACACAACATCATATCAAAGTGTATTTAGTGCTAAGTAATAAGGTATGTCACAAGCATCATATTCAGGACATGAAATGTATCCAGTCCCAAGGGAAAAAACCTGTGACTGCACACACTGAAAACAATGCACTCTGACTGTTGCTTAATACAAATCTCAAACTGAAGAAGTCTTACCAATGACAGAATAGTCTGTATAGACTTTCTTTCCATGCCCTGGTTGGGGCTCCTGCTGTTCCTCTTCAGGGAGAGCTGGAGGGATTCTTTGCCTCTCAGCCAAAGCCTCATTGAGCACAGGCACACTGCCACCCAAAAGAGGTATTGAAGCACCAGCTGAAGCAGAAAAACAGGCACAGACACCAAAGAGTAGCCAGGCTGAATGTCTGCCATGAAGCCAGCGGGCTGGTCGGGCATCCCATGCAACATTCCATGACCCTTCACGTAACCCCACAGTCATAGCAAACCTCCCATTCAAGCCACCAAGCATTGGTAGGCCAACACTTTCAACTGCAAACACATTGGGTCTCAGCCTCACCTGCTTGTTTGATAAATCTGTTCCCTGCAAAAGAGAAACCATGAAATAAGCCAACTACATGGCAGAACACTTCTACAGTCAAACCAATGGGGCCTATGGGAATATGTTTTTGAGCTGTTCAAAATGAATGGGATGCAAATTCCAAAATATCCACCTACATCTCAGGATAAAAATCTGAATGGAATTGCCCTGCTACAAGAAAAGAATTTGCTAGCTCTCAAGAAGTACAGTTTCTGTAGGAGGGCGTGGCCACACTTACCACTGTGGTTTCAGCACTGCCAACAATAATGCCTGCTGCAGCTGAACTGCCAAGCCCTGCTTCCCCAACAACAGCACGCCTAGGTGGCAAGCTGGGATCCCGCTCCAAGGGTGTGAGGTGGCGTGCAGGGAGAAGTGCATGCCAAATGGTTCCACCAACACTCCCATTTGCAGCAAGCAAGCAAGAGCTGGAATGAGGATGAAATCCTTTCACAGGAGGACAGAGTAATGGATGGCCACAAGAGCCCAAAATTGATGATGAGAATACATTTTTCTCAGAGTTCTCATTCTGCCCCGAGCTTCGTGACCGCCGGATTGTCCTAGGGAGACTGGCAGTCGCCGGGGGGCGTGTTATCAGCTTGTAGGAGTAGACATGAGAGCTGGAGGGATGTGTAGGTAGCAGCGCCACTTTTGCAGACTGGAGCTTTGAACTGTAACTGCTTAATTGTGCAAGATCTGAGTACAAGGAAGACAGGGGCTTGTCAGAGACTAACAGACAGAAACTCACAGATCCAAGCATGTGCCCCTGTGCACCAGATCTTTTGAATGGAGATTTCTTCACAGTGGAGAACAGACAAAGATCTTTGATTGGTTCTCCTCCTCAACAAACTTAGTCCATCACTGCCTCCAAGAGAAGAGCATTCAAATCTGCACATGATGAACCAAAATCACCAATGAACATATGTTAATGACATACTCCACTGATCAGAAGACAAAAAGGTACAAAAAACAGATGTGGGATCTTCTTGATGAATTGTTGACCACTCATACAGATAAATTGCAAGATTAACCACCACTTCAAAATTTCATAAACCCAAATGCCAGGATTCAACAGAAGGTAATAAGCTGCTTTCCCATAAGAATTTAACTGCACACCTCAGTGAAATGACGACAGAGTCCAAGCACTAAAACACCAGCTGTGTAGACTCTCATTCTATGACAATCACTAAGAAAAAATTATGCACAATGAAAATCATAGAATCACTGCACAAAAATACACTCATGATATATTAGAAATTACCCCCAGAAGAATAAATATTGGCTACTCCTGTGCAATTTACTCTGAAAATTATGCTATCAATTTCTGTATGCAACTAATGTGAACAGCTCAAATCTCATCAACTTGGAGCTGTGGACCATTCATCAATCAAGAACCATTAAAAAACAGGACCAAGAACTGATGGGGCGACACAAATCCCAAAGAGCATGGTAATCCCTAACAGGCAGATCCACTTTCACTGAACTGTACAACTTCTGCAGAGTCAAAAGAAGTTGCAACCCAAATTGGATTTACACTTCAGATCTTAAGCTTAACCACATCCAAAACTTTAAGAGTGCTAACCTGACACTACATCATTGTGGAGTTCAGGTCTCCAACTTCTGTGTAGACTAGAAATATAAACCCTCTCAAAACCTCAGCATATTAGCTCTGAAAAGAATGCCTCCTTCCAGTTGAAAAAGAACAAAAACGAAGAAAACAAAGGGGGAAAACTCTCCATCTTCTACCTCATCTTTTTTTGAAGATCTAGTATCTCTCACATCTCTTCTCTCTCTCAGAAGAAGAATTGATTAAGCATTTGCCAAAGCTCAATCATGCATACTCTAATGTTACGTCCTCTTCCATGAGCACTTGATCAAATCCAGACGATGCAAAGCGAGAGGTCACAAGCTCCAAATATTATGAGATGATGAGAGAGGCTTGCAACTTACTGAATATCATGACAGCCAGCACTGTGAGATTGTCGTCTCCCGCGCTTCAACCTCAAGCAGCTTGAACCTTTCCCCCCCTCAAAGGCGGCACAGGTATGTGTATTTCCAGCAGCGATGCTATCACTTCACTGCAAAATGATTCCCGAATATATATGCTCAGTTGTTGCAAGCGACAAATGAAACACGAGGAGCAGTAGATAGGAGACGCAAGCAGACAACCAAACAGCAAAAGGAAACTCTGCAAGGAGAACAAAGCTCCTCACAAGACATTTTCCGGAGAAGAAAAAGAAAAGACTCCCGAATCGCATACCACAAGCATTTCTCCGGATCATGCAAAGAAGCCACAAGTGAGGAAAGGATAAAAGTACCAGCAAGGAGGAGCAAACCACAGAAAAAACACCCTTCGAAGCCCAGGGACAGAAAGAGATCCTCGGAGATGAAAAAACTCCTCCTCCTAGTAGTCGAATGTCTTCCGTGAATTCCGCAAACCGTAAAAGAAGAAGAACAGAAGGAAACAACGTTTTCAAAAAACCGAAATTTTTTCTACGAGAAAATCAATCTCCTCAGAATACAAAAAGACGCAACAAAAACCGCAAAACTGCGACACGGAAACGAGCACTTCCACAAACCAACAAGAAGCGGTGAAAAGCTTGAAGCGCTCTCTCTATCTATAAACAGAACTAAAAATGAAGAGGAAGAAGCTCCACAAGACGAAGACGATGATGCTTCTAGATAGCTCTGCAGTTGTTGCGGAATCCGAGAAAGAAGCTTCACAAAATATCTTCACAACAAAAATTGTACAAAGATTGCTGAAGAAATTGCTATACTCTGCCGCAATTCTTCTGTGCGCAGCCGAAAGCGAACAAGCGCCGCGCGACGGGAGAGAGAGAAAGAGCGTGCGCGCGAGAAGAGCGAGAGAGGGCGATGCTTCACAACCTCCTTACAGCTCTGGTGCTTATCCCGAACCTATCCCGAACCTCCAGAGACAAGAGCGAACCTATTTCCGAGCTTATTTATAGCGGTGACCCGGGACCACAATCTCTCCCGAACCTAATTCTTTCTCACAGGCAGGGAATTAGGGAATTCGGTTCGGGGGGAGGTGTTTGCGTTCAACATCAACAGAACCTCGGATTATCAACTAGAATGAGGTGTCTTTATGGATGGATGAACCATGTACGTATGTATGATTATAGACCCAGGTGCTTCCATAGATGTAAGTTAGACCAACATCATCTTCAAGGATGAAGTGTTTTGGGATTATAAATTAGATGGCCTCGTCTTCGTGGATGAACTTTGAGTGTCGTCAAACCTGACGTCCTTTTGACACCGACCATGCGTGCAATCCTAAATTTGCAAAAAAAATAATCTTTTTTTTTGAATTGGACAGTTTCTAAGAAAAAAAGAGGAAATTTCGTTCTTATTCTTTTTTTAAATATTTTTTTAAGGAAAAAATTCTGATAGAATTGGAAATTCAGGAAAATTCCAATAAAATCACCCAGATTTTTTTGGGCATTCATGGACCCTGTGTTTCACCGGGTGTGTAAAGTGTAGGGTAAAAGCCTCAGGCCATGGGCTTTAGGGAAAGAAGGACCCGGGTGAGGTGGAGCCGAGCATGGTGGCCCTTGATGACTATTGAAATTTTGAAATATTCAAATTGGGGCTGCTGGATGGATTTTCTTTTTTTTTGAAATTATTAAATATTTCAACAAAATATGTCAATTATTAGTGATAAGTAAAATATTTGAAATTTATAAAATCTTTTGAAAATTATATATGTTTTCTTTAATATATTTGGTGCAAATTTATTTGAGTAATTCGAGTGACTATGGTTACATCAAAATTGATTTAAGGGGATGAACATAAGGCCCTATACTATTTCATCCCACCAAAAATAGATTTTGGGTGTGAACTTTACTTTCAATAGAATGAAATGGTGTGTTTTCAAATGTGTATTTTTTCAATGTTTTTTTTTTCAACACCATAGTCATGAATGATGAAATATGTGAGCAAATTTTCAATATTTTTTACATCAATTTGTATTCCATTTCTCTTCAATTGAATTTGAATCCAATTTAAATGAATTTTAATTCCATTCAATATATTTCAATTCAATTCAATTCAATACAATATTTTTAAATTTGAAATTAGGAATTTAAAAATTCAAACTTATTGAATCTGAAACCATTTGAATTGAGATTGAAATCAATTAAGTTTTTAATTGAATTGAACTTGAATTGAATTCAAGTCAAATTGCATGGAATGTCATTCAATATTTTCATTCAAATGGAACTCAATTTTCCAATTTGTTTCCATCATTTCATGGTCGCTTCTAGTGTGTGTAGCAACATGGAGCCCCAAGTTCATTATTAGCATATTCAATGCATTCAAGGTTTCTCTAACTAGGCCCCTAGCCCCTATTTAGAATTATTTAAGGGTAAAAGCTTTTCCCTTCTATCTTTTTCATGTTGTTTTTTGAAGAATTTATTAAAATAAAAATTATTTTGAATAATGATTATTTGAATGCCCCCGTGACCAAGGAAAAAGATCTAGATTTATGGAATTTATTTAATAATAAAATAAAAAATTTAATTTTAATTACAATTCCATTTTGAAAATGTGAGAAATTTGTAATAATAATGGTAAAGGAGATGGAGGTTTATCAATTAAATAATGCCCCCTTTGTCCTCCCTTTTCATTTCTCTCATATGTTTTCATATGGCTTTTAACAATTCATCATTATTTATGTCAATTTGAATTTTGATTTTAAAACATCTGGGCTCTGTGTTACTTCACACTACCAATGATAATCAATCACCATAGCCTAGGGTCAATTTCCACATTGACAAAACGATTTTTTTTTCCAAAAAATAAATTTCGTTTTTAAATTTTGAAAATAAAATAAAATTCACAATCTACTATAATATTGTGATATGAGTAGTGAAATTATTAAGAATGTAGCCTATGAAAATTATGATGATTTTCAACATGTCAATTTCATATTTACAAAAAAATTCATCTCAATATTTTGAGGATTATTTAATGATGAAAGTGACCTTAGGGTAAGGTAATATAAGTTCAAAATATTAGTATATTCATATTTCATTTCAATTAATTATTTCGAAAATAATTAATTGCAATACATGTGTCCCAGCAACCCTTATTCAAAAATATATATAATACAAAATATATTGACCCTAGTGCTTGCAATGTCCCCTTGGTGCCTTTGGTGTCATTTGACATTATATCCAAAACCTTCAACCCTTAACCTCTTGGTGCCCCCTTTTGCCCAAAAAGAAAGTTTTCATGTTGAATCTAATGCCCTTGGTGTTTCTAACTTGTTTTTTTTACACTCATGTTAAATTATTTGCTCTCATTTGGTTGTTCATTATTGTAATTCTTGTATTTTTGTTATTCCTCATTTTTCATTATCCTTGGTGTTGTCCAAGTGTGTTTTTTGTTGTTGAGAAAGCTTAGGTCATCCCCAAACCAAAACATCCCAATGTCTCACCAATTTAAATCTTTACTAAGGATGTTCCGATTTGAGAATGTTTGCTAGGTTGACAACCTATCTTGGGATGTGCTTTTGAGACCTTGGCCTAGCAATAATCATAGTGGTTTATAGGTTCAAAAAAACTTTGGAAAAATGCTAGATTAATCAAATTTTCCTTCATTTTTAAAGAGACCAAAGTTGAAAGGAGAAATGTATTTTATTGATTTGAAAAGAAAATTTAATTAAAAGAGAAAAATTGTTCACCCATTCCAAAAATGAAGGTGATTAGAAGGGACAAAATAAAATGTTCACCTACCAAGTCATTTGTGGAGCTTATATTAAAAGAATGATAGATATTATTTCTCACTAAATATTAATGAATTTCATGTTTATAATGAATTTATTAAGTTTAATTAATTTCATAAACATAACATTAATAAAAATAATGTAAACATGTCAACTTTGATGGATATTTCATTTTCAATGTTGAATTGAATATGTTTACAATTTTGATTAAAAGGTGTTTATGTTTGCATATGTTTATAAATTTGATTTAAAATATTATCCAATTTATTAATATTAATATTACTTATAAACACCTTTAAAACTCAATTATTTCAATAATTTAGTTTTAAAATTATAATCACATTGGAATTTCATATAATTTATTTTGTAAATTTGATTTTTAATACAAACCAAAAGTTATTGTCATGTTAAATTTAGTGTCACCGCTTATTGGAATTACAAAGATTATGAAAATTAGTGAATATCAAATCCATTAAAGAATGTATGGATATAGAATGTGATTTAATGGTTTAAAATACACTAAGACAAACATTTGTTTTGTGCAAAATTTCCAATTATTGCAAAAAGAATTTGGAAAAGGTCCAACATTTTGTCACAAGATCATCAAAAATAAATAAAAATCAATGTAACTAAATTTTTAATCCAAATTACTATTTATAAATAGCCAATAAAAGGGGGTTTTTTTTTACAAATTCTAGGAAGAGGTTGCCATTTATTGTTAAATCACTCTTGGGATGCATGTTGGTGGCCCTGTAGTAGAAAATTGAAAAAAAACATTAACCAAAACATCTTCCTTTCATATTAAACAAAAATTTGAAATTTAAAACATCTAGGAAGATTTGTAATCATGATGTGTAAGTCAATAATTTTAACTATAGTTTAATATTCATGTTTTAAAACATAAACAATCACTAGTAGAAAAACTCCCTTTTTAAACCAAATAACTTCCAAATGACGTGTCGTTTCCAACTAGATTCTAACTATGAATTTTTTTTTTAATTTTATTAAAAATGGGAGCCACCAATTGAGTTGACCCATCAACTAAAATGGTCACAAGTTGAAAACAATTTTCAACTAATGGACCACCTCCCCCAATTGGGGTAGCATTGTTGACTCTCAAATTGACTTTGAGTTGAAAGGCTGATTTAAATGTGACATCATTACATGTCATTATTTTAGTTGGGAAATGTCACAACTCCACAAGTCAAACATGTGACTATTTTAGTTGAACATCGTTTATAATTGAAACGATGATGATTTACAATATTTCTTGGAACTCCAAAAATGAAGGAGTAACAACAAAAAAAACAAGAAAAGGATGAGCTTGTTTAAGGAAAAAAAAACATTAAAATCCTCTTATTTTCAAATTTCATATCTTCCTCATTTCTTGTTCGTTTTGAACAATTTAAAAAACTATGAAAGCAGCATCTGAAGATTTTTTTTTAAAAATTGAAATGCAAAGACAAATAAATGATGTCGAAAGATCTTAAACTCCGAAATGTAAATTGGTCATATGTGTAAACCAACATGCCCATGACCCCCTTCACTTGGTAAAGGCATATCTTGCTCATTTCTTCATAGATTTGAATGTTTTGTTGCATTGGATGCATTAAGTAATGGGCTACAAAATCTTTTTGACTTCCAAAGGCAATAGAACAACATCCAAAGATCTTTAACTCTAAAATGTGTGCCTAACCACATGTGCAAACCCACATGCCCATGACCCTTCCACTTGGAAGAAACATATTTTATTCATTTTTTCATTGATTTGAGTGATTTTTGTTGTATTGGATGTGTTAGATGAAGGGCTATAAAATCCTTTTGAGCTCCAAAAGCAACAAAGGAATGTACAAAATATATAATTCTTTGTCCTTAAGTTATTAACAAGTCTATTTTAATAATTTCAACTAAGATGCAACTAAAATGTTTGTCCTATATTCGTTGTCATATGTTTCAAGTTTGCAAATTATATAAATAAGTGCACCAACCATTTTTGAAAAACAAACGATACTTGGGATGAGCTAATCAAAATGGTTGAACTTTTAAAATTAAACCAAGAATAAAATTGGATTATCTTAAACTAGTTTATTTAATAAATAGATTTTGATGGGCACATAGTTTAGTTATGTGGGCCTACTTAGCTACCTACCTAGCCAAGTTTAAGTAGGCAAGAAAATATGGTACCTACCTACCTATCTACATAATTACCTAAATTTAATCAAACAGGTTGATAGGTACCTAGGCATACTAAATATATTATCTATCCACGCATCAAAATCTTATTGGATGGAAGATGGACAATCTAGATTAATTTTTTTATCAATAATATTTAATTTTAAAATAGTTGATCACTACCATGTGTCACCATCCCTTAATCCATGTGTCAAAATATCTTCCCTCTTAAGTTTTTATGTGTATTTTAATATTGATATCGAAATACAAAATTGATGATGCCATGAAATGTCATTGGATGAAGTTCATCATGCCATTTTAATATTTAAATTGAAAATGATTTTCAACTATAACAATTGATATCATTCATAACTAAAAATGGTTTGAAATGGTAAATGATGTGGTGTTGACATGGGGTTGGCATTTTCAATTGAAATGTCACTTTCAACTTGTACTTTGTTGACTACCATGGTTTTCAATTGCAAGTAAAAGATTTTGGTTACAAATAATATCTTCCAAGTAAGTTTGTTGTTTTCAACTAGAAATTATAATTGAAAAGGAATTGGAAAAGGGGGTTTTTTACTAATGAATTTTTTTATTAAATATGCCATTAAACCTAAAAGTGTAATCGTTGATTGAAAAGATAAAACATAGATGTATTTGATTGTGAATCATGCATTTCAAAATTATAATGTGCATAAAAGAATCTCAAAGTCATCAAAACTTAGGTGTGATACATAGTGATAATAGGTTGAAAAACATGTGATTATGGTTAACATGCAATTGATTTTATTAAATATTTGAATAATGTAGAATTCAAAATCAAAAGGCAAGTTTTGACCATGTTTCAATTACATAAAAAATCAAATAAATATATGTAACTGAAATTTTCAAATTTTTTGATTAATTTGCATAGTTTTAAAATCTTTCCCATGTCAATTTGTACCCAATACAAAAGTATTAGAGTATTACTCAAAAATTATATCACATCTTTTTTTTTTCTATCTTTTTTTCCTTCATTTTTTCTTTTTACAAAGATTTTATGGAAACAATTTATTAATCCTCCCATGCATTCAATTCAAATAAAAACACACATTAGTACAAAATTACAACCCTTATACCATATTCATGGGATATGAAAAACACACATGATTTAATAAATTCATGATATCTTTAAAGTTGCTTAAATATGTTTGATTAATGTAATACAAAGGAAGATTCAACATTTGTATGTAGAATAATTAATGATTTTTAAATATTTCATGTCAAGAATAATATATTCTTGAGTATTTCAAAAACTATGTATTTTCCTTCACAAATGTTTGTGGGTGAAAAAATAAATTACAAAATTACAAAAAAATTATAAACAATATAATTAGTATCAAAAATGTTAAGGCACTATGTTAATAAATTGAATGTAGATTAAAAAATGACATTCATGTATAATAAACAACATGGATTGTTTTCTTTTAATAAGTCATGTTTGCATAATGGACAGGATCACCAAATGAGCTTAAAAAGACATACAAACCATTTGATTTCATCAAGTCATCGTTATATCATGACAACATTTTCATCTTCTATCATCTTCTACAATGTCAATGACAATTCTAGTGGTCTTCATAAATTGCAAGGATATTTTTAATTCATATAATAAAAAAATTAATAATTCTTATGTAATAATTAAATTTTATTATTAACAATGACATTTGCAATGAGAACAATGTTGATCATTTGCCCATTTAATTAATAATGTTCCAAATTAAAATTTTAATTAATTAATCTCCAAAAGATTAATGAAATTATCACAAATTTAAATCCATCATGAATACATAGAACAATCATTTTTATTCAATAAAAGATTAATGCAAAATATAAAATTAATATATTTATGATAGGAAAATTGGATTACCAAACATGCAATTATTTCAATAGATTGTTAATAACCATTGATTTTGCCACAAGGCATTCACAATTTTATTTTTATTTATTTATTCATATTATATATATGCAATGTTGTAACAATGATCAAGTGAAAATTTGCATGTATAATGTTCATATTCAATTTTGTTGAATATTTTATTAAACACTAATGGATTTCAAAGATAATATTATTTGCAAGTATATTTTTTAAGTCATTATTTGATCACTTTTCTTTTGTATCAAATTATCTTCAAGTTGTTTTATCTTTTACTTCATCTTGTTTCAATAATTTGACAAATATGTAAGATGTTTTTTCTCTTTTGAAAAATAATACCAATGCCAATTAAAATATGCTTGTAGAAGTATAAATGGTTTATTATCATATAACTGGTGCTATGTACTATTGATCTATTACATAAATTTTAATCAAATTATGAAAACACATATCAAAAGAAATTAAAAACATTGAAGAGAATATTACGTCCTTCCTTTTTTGGTTCACTAAATCTTTTAATTGTTTGTTTTCATATAATGCACACATAATGAGGCAAACAACGCTTGTTATGTAACACCTTAAATGAGTACAAACTACAATGAAAGAGAGTAAAATGTGTTCATGCCCAAACATAGAAAACTCGTGACAAAAATGTTCCATTAAAAACACAATTAATGTGAAAAAAACATAGTTCTAATATTTTAATTCCATAGTCAACATTTTTTTTATGGGTATGTGAAATGCTTTAAAAATATCTTAGGATACATGAAATTAAATATTTTGGTGAATTCAACCATTAAACTTAAACATGGATAATGACCTTACCTTGCTAATTTTTTGTTTTTTCACATCATATATTAGTTTGATCAAGAAATTAATTTGAAAATTTTTGGAGAATAAACATCACCATTGTAATTCTAACGATAAAATTTCAATTCAATTTTTTTTTGATTTTATAAAAAAAATCTCAATATGCAAATTTGTGAATTTTATTTGATTGCAAATATTTATAATTTGTGACAACTTTGTTCCTTGATGTTAAATGACATACATTACTTTACAAATGTGTTGTTCTACATTAGATGAATCCTGTAATTTTCATTCCAATCAACATGTAGTGTATGCATATAATATTTTGTATAAGCATAATTGACCTTTATATGTACATCTTATATATAAATCATTATGAATTATCTATTGTGAAAGCATGAGTTTCACAACAACTTATTATCACATCAATTAAATGATTTATAAATGTACATGTTGTGAAGACAAGCTTCATGGTCAAAATGCTTTCATAACAAAAATTGATATGTATTCTTGAAGTTGAAAAGGTTGCAATGAGGTTTTTAAAAATATTTTATTCTGGTTAAATTTTTCCAAAAAAATGAAATTTATGGTCAATCATTTAATCATTTTAGAAGGATTAAGTTTCCAATGCAATTCCTCATAACATTTTGAAAAATCATACCTCCTCCATTTTAAAATGTTGTATTAACATGATTTGTTTATGATTTTCTTGTAAATGCATAGGGAAAATACTAGTTTTTTGACTTATTATGAAGACAAAGCTTGAAGTTGTATATAAAAAATATTCACCATAGGCCATGGTCAAGTTCAACTTAAATAATCCATAAAATAAATGTTGAGGTGCCAAAACATTGTTGATAAATAAACATTTCGAGTGATGAACTTTAAAGAATAATGAAAACTTAGGAGTTATAGACACAAGTTCAAGGAATGTGACAACTATGAAAAAGTTAGTAAAAACAATTTAGTTGAAATTTCTATATTGAAACTATTTTGACTTTTTCAAATTTGACAATTGTTGTAAAAAGAATGTGACAATTGAAAATTAAATAATATAGGAATTTTAGTACAAGAATTTCAATACAACTCATTGATCAAGTATTTTATTGAAACATGCTTTCATTGCTCAAATGAACTTCATTGAAACTTCAAATTTTCATCAACTTATTTTTGAAAATTTAATGATTAAAAAATAATAATTATTCATTTTCAATGTGCCATTTTTTATGCAACTTCTAGATGAAAATCTTCAAGCTAAGTTATAATCCTTCAAACTAATTTGCATCAAATAAATGGTATCAAATTATTTTTAGGGCTATTAATTTTGAAATGAAAAATTGTTTTTCAAGCTCCATTATCTTCTCTTTCAGAATTTTGTTGGCCCTGTAAAGAAAGTCTTTTAATGTTGAAAAACATTTAGATTTCCTTGTGAGTGTATCAAGTTTTTTCTTCTATCTTTTTTGTTGGCTCCATAGAGGAAGTCTTCTTAAGTTGAAGAACACTTGAGTTTCCTTGTGAGTGTATCAAATTTTTTTGTCTATTTTTTTATTAAATTAATTTTGTTGGGATAAAGTATACACTAAAACTCTTGTTGTTTAAAAATTTAATGTACTAGTTGGGGGCTTGGAGCTTTTACTTCCAAACTAGTTTAAAAACAAAAAGATCTTTTATTTTTTATTAGACTCATTTCAATCTAACATCAATTACATTACATAAAAATGTGGATCTATGACTACATTCATATGCCATTATTTTATGCCACCTAGTCATATTGATGTCATCATTACATGTTTTTTATGTACTCAATTTTTGTGTACATGTGAATTGTTTATTTAGTGTATAATGGGTTGAAATTTTCTACCTTCAATTAATGACCACATAAGAATTCATAATTTGTTCAAAATTTGTGCAATTTGTGCACAAGGTCATCCATAATGCTATTTACAAATACACTATTTAGTTGTTGTTCATGGTTCCAAACATGTTACAATATGCCAAAAAAATAGTTTGAAACAAATTTAGTTTATTTTTAAAAACATTTTGAGGCCATTAGGCACTCCATTGAGCTTACAATAAGTTGAACATAAAGTTTGAGAAACTTTTATATAAGAAAAGCAGATGAAAATAAATAAATAAATAAATAAGGTAAGTTTTCAAGGTGTCCAAGGCATTTTTACATTGAATCTTTAATAGATTATGATTTTCATGAAAACTTAAAACTACATTAATACATATTAGGCCTCTATCAACTTGAAAATGTAAAAATTCCAATTATAATCAAATTTTCATGTACTAATAACCTTGTTTTGTAGAATTATGACATGTAGTTTCTTATATTTGCATTTAAAAAAAAATAATGAAATGCATATTAAAACATGTGGTTCTTCAATATTATGCAATGAAATACAAATATTATTTTATCGCTCATTGAAATAAATAACATTCATAAGTTGGCTTAATTTATGGATCATTGTTTGAAAAAATAAAATAAAACCACCAAGTGAAATACTTGTTTATACTTGGATTTTCATTATGATGATAAATACCATAGTACATGGGCAAATTTAGAATAATTAAATTATTTGTATGTTATCAAATGTTTGAAAAATTATTATTTCTTATGTCATTTTTTATAAAAATGTAGTCAAAATAGAAAAACCACATTTGAAAGCAACTGGATTTGAATCTTGGCCTTTAAAATTAAGCATACTAAATGTGGACTACCTAACCACAAGGACAACAAGAAATTTATGACAATTAGAATGTTTTTAATAATCAAATTCTTTTAATTCCCAAAAATTTCAAAATTAAAATTTCATATGTTAAAAGTTTTAAAATGAAATATATAGACTATTTGGCACACAAGTGCCAAAACCACCTAAGTACTATGCTAATATGTTGAATGGTATTTGAGTTGCTTGCAAATGACGATGTTTTTCTACTTTGAAACATATTAGATGAAGTTTTCAATTAGGGTTATTAAATGGTTATGGTTCAATAATGATATTTTTTAATGATTTAAAAAAAAATTAAGAGACTTTTGTTTACATTATAATTCATATTGTTCATTTCTCATACAAAATTCAAATAATGGTTTTGAATTTAGGAATAACAAATGGGGAACATAATGAAAATCAAGATTTCTACCACTTGACTTTTAAAAGTCAAAGATCATAATATGAAGGTGGAATCCACTAGATAAAATTTACAAATGATTGATATCACTTTTAGATTGTAAAGGTTTCAAGCGATTGAAGTTTTCAATAAATCTTTTGATATGTGCACTTTGTGGAATACAAATACACATTTAGAAATGATTTTTTACTCAGTGAAAATTATGATTTAGAGGAGAAAATAAAATATTATCAAAATGTTGAATCATTAATTCAAAGTTCATGTGTGTTTATCATAGTACCTTTTCAAGTTTAGCATTTGGGTGTTGAATAATTATATTATTTTTAAAAATCCACTTCAGCAATAAAAAAAACTAATTTATGAAAATTTGGCAATAAATATAGGGAGCTTTTTGGACAAAAAAATTAACCTCTAAATCTTTAACATAATAAAAGCTTTTGCAACAAATTTTATTATATATATTTGCAAAAATGAGGAAACATAAGGTTCCATCAAATTATAGGATAGAGAATTGTTCTCAATTATTGGATATTTGCATTCCAATGGCATGTTGGTTTGAAGCAAAAAGTTCTTGGGTTTTCATTATTTTTGTATTTTTCCCACCCTTGTAATTTCCTTAAAATTTGAGATTTCAAACAAATAATTTCTCAAAAAATCAGCATTTCAAAAAAAAAATAAATTCCTGCCAAACGTGAAAAAGTCCTACAATATCTGAAAAATATGCAAATGGACATTCATATTAAGTTTTTGGAAACCATGACTTTTGTACATGAATGGCCAAATGATGGCCCAAGTGAAGGGCTTCATGAAATGTGCAAACCTTTTGCAACTTTGATGTGTAGTCACCTTGTTGAAAAAAACCAAACATGTTAGCATAATCACATGCATGAAAATGTGGTTATTAATTACATTCAAAGATTATAAAATTTATGAATTACACCAAATATTTTTATCCATGATCCACCTTGCATGCTTCCTCGTCATCAAAATTCAAAAGACACGTTTTGAAGCACTTAGAAGAAGAATGGCTAAAACTTTGTTGCCATTTAAATGATGACCATTGAATGATGATTTTTTTTTATGATGGAAGAGGGAAACTTGTAGCACAATGCATCACATGTATCATTCATACATACATATGTGATCATTTTAAGCATCTAAAAAGCACAAGGTTCGATTATTTGCAATTAGTTGTCAATTGTTCGAATGAAAATTGTTGTGCTTTCTCTTTTTTTCATCTTTCGAAGTCATTTGATTCAAGGCGTTATCATTTTGATACTCAACAACCATCATAACATCAATATAGTTTGTTTGGTTCTATCAAGTTGAGATTTCCCAAACCACAATGCTTCACATTGCACTCTTGGAATCGTTGGAAAGCTCTTGATGTGTAGGGGTGCATTGATTTGGTTTGAGACTATTTGAAGTTTCAATGTGCAAATTATTGATTATTGAACCATTTTTTCAATGAAAATTAAATGAAATTGAAAATAAAAGCTGTATTGGAATTTGTGGGTGTTCTTGGTGTTGTTGAAAAGCTTGTAGCAAGTCAGATTTAATAGAGTTTATTTCACAAATTTTAGAGTTAAGGTGCAGAAGATATTGATTTTTGAGTGAATTTATTTTTTGAAAATTCAAACAAATTGCAAAATTTGGGTTTGGAAGGAAAAATCAGTTGAACACTAAATTTTGTTGACATGATTGAATTTAGAAAAAAATTAATTTTGAAAATGTGAAAAATAAAGAATTTGTTCACACTTGGGCCGATGGCACATACTACACTAGTACATCATAAAGGAATGGATTGAGAGGGCAACAACAAAATTTGGTTAGTGAAAAGAGATAAGAAAATGTTTGAAAGTTGGTAGCTTGAGATATGGAAGTGAGAAATTGAATATTTTATTTGATCCATGGTGATTATTCTATAGGTATAACTGGTGTTTTGTTTGATAATTTTTTTGCCTTGTGCTCACAAAATAAATTCCAGTTTGAATTTTACAAAAAGGATTTTTCTGGAAAAAAAACACAAAAATCAACACATTTGGAGGAAAACAAATTTGAAGTTGCCAAATTTGGATTTGTGAGTTAGTTCTTGTGGGTCTTCAGATTAGACATGATTTTCAAATTCTTTTATTGTCCCTTCTGACCATAATAAGTTCCTCTTGCGGAGGATGATCACTACTAGTCCACCTACTTGACAAAAATAATTTTTAAAAAAGTATTAAAAAAAAAAGTCTAACAATGCATGCCAAAGAAAAAAGAAGAAGTAGTGCAACTCATTCAAAGGATATTTTGTGAGAAAAAAATGTGCCAAAGTGTTGTTGCTTGAGGAAAAAAAATAAAAATCTAAAAATTTCCATATCTAGGTTTCCAAGAATATTGCAGGATTCTTTAAAATATCCAAATTTCCTCTCTGACTTATTATAGCCAAAATTTGGCTAAAATCTCCATATCTAGCTAGGTTTCCAAGGATATTGCAGGATTCTTTAAAATATTTTTACTTTCCTCTCTGACTTGTAGCCAAAATTTGGCTAATTCCTCCTGGTGGATTATTGCCAGTAATGCCTACGATACATCACTTGGTCTTTACATTTTGAGGAATGGTCATCAAATCACTCGGTATTGGTGTACTTATGGGAATTTTTATGGAAAAATTCCTATTATTTTCCAAATAGTTGCTTTGTTTGAACTTTGTCATAAATGGACGAAGCCATTGCACAATGAGCTTGTTGTTTGTTGGGCATACAAAGTAAGTTGAACTAACTATATATAGATAGATGTTCCCCCCCCATTCCTTCACTCTATTTTTTAAAAATTTAAGTAAAAGGGATTGCAAGTAGAAAACAAATTTTTTAAGGCATAGATGGGCATGCTGTTCAAATCATGGTTCCACGGGTATGGAACCATGTTCCTTTGAGTAATGTGAGGGCTTTGGAGGAGTTGTGTGTGAAAGAAAGGAGAAGCACTGAATGAATGAATGAAGGAAGCCATGAACCTCCAAAGTTGGTTCCCTTTTAATAAAAGGTCTTTTAAAAACTTTCCCCCCCCCCCCCTAAAGTTTTGGATTTTTGTAAGGTATACTAGAACCTCAAGTTAAGGTTCATGTTCCTTTTGCCAAATCAACGGTGATTCCATAAATATATATATTTTTTAAAAAGAAAAAAAGAAAAAAAACCCCTCATAATAGGGTTTTGGGTTCAAACCCACCCAGATCCTGTTAATTGGTGGATCCTAAGTTAGGGTTTAAATCCAGTTATTGAGTAATGGGTCAGGTTCACTTTACCCTTTACCTGGAACATTTGGGGTATAATAACCCCGACTTCCTCCATAGAACCCGAACTGCCCAACATTGGAAATTATGGTATGTAGTAAAGCCCGCCCATTCTATCTAGTGTTTAAAAAAATGGGTAAGGTCTTTAAAAATAACTTTGCTATTTCCACACACAAAACAAAACACAAAACCCTTTTGCTTTCCCATTTTATACACATAAACCAAAAAAAAAAACCCCCCCAAAAACATGTACCTATACACAAAAAACCCAC
>Ga0116231_10005534_pt1 | contig 24810 bp, 23 predicted proteins | sample S1TSphgellanicum_2_FD_89695 | JGI IMG/M metagenome (GOLD analysis project Ga0116231, IMG submission 89695) | Host-associated microbial communities from peat moss isolated from Minnesota, USA - S1T2_Fd - Sphagnum magellanicum MG | ecosystem: Host-associated > Plants > Peat moss > Unclassified... | reverse complement strand
TGGGCTCGATCACAGCGCGTCGCTCTCCGTCAGCGAATATGAGGCGAACGCGCTCTTGGGGTTGAAGATCGGAGGCGGACCGGACGAGGGCTCCCTCCGCGCGGTGGACCCTCACAAAGCCGCGGCCTAAAGGCCCATTGGGGTCAAAGGACCTGCGCAACTGGTCAAGGTTCGTCGTCCGTCGTGCAAGGTCGTCGATTCGGCGTTGCGTCGCCTGAAGCAGCCTCGCGTCGAGCTCGTCCACCCGGGCGGAAAGGGCCTGGGCGGTGCGCACGAGGGGGGCGGCGGACAAACGGGCCGACGCCCTGGCGAGATCGCGATCATGGGCCGCGACGCACCGCTGCAGCGCGGACCCAAGGCGACTGGCCGCCAGGTCGAACCGTTGGCTGGCGAGGCCGATCGTATCGCCAGGTCGGCCTAAGCCGCGCGCGGCGGCGGCGAGGCGCCCACGCCGGAGCTCGACCCCCTGGCTAAGGGCGCGCACGAGGCGCTGCTCAAGGGAAAGGGTCTGCAGGGCCAATTCCGCGAGCACAGGGGTCGCCATCTCCGCCGCCGCCGTGGGCGTCGGCGCCCGTCGATCGGCGGCGAAATCAATCAGGGTGGTGTCGGTTTCGTGGCCTACGGCGGAGATGAGGGGGATCTGACTGGCGGCGGCGGCGCGAACTAGGGCCTCGTCGTTGAACGGCCACAAGTCCTCCACCGATCCGCCGCCGCGCGCAACGATGAGGACGTCCGGGCGTGGCGCGGGTCCGTCCGGGGCAAGGCCGTTGAACCCTAGAATGGCGGCGGCGACCTGGGCGGCGGCGTCGGTTCCCTGCACGGTGACTGGCCAGAGCACCACGTGTACGGGCCAGCGCTCCCGCAGGCGATGCAGGATGTCGCGGATCACAGCTCCAGTCGGGCTCGTGATAACACCGATCACTGCGGGCGTGCGGGGCAGGGGGACCTTCCGGGTCGGATCAAATAAACCCTCCGCCTGAAGGCGCGCCTTTAGCCGTTCGAGTTGGGCCAGGAGCGCGCCGACGCCTGCGGGCGCCATCGTCTCCACCACCAGCTGGTAGGACGAGCGAGCCGGATAGGTGGTGATGCGTCCGGTGACGATCACCTCGAGGCCGGTCTCGGGCGTGCACGCCAGAGCTCGCACCGTCATCTTCCAGACGACGGCGTCCAGGCTCGCCCGCTCGTCTTTCAGCGTGAGGTAAACATGGCCTGAGGCGTGACGGGTAACCTTGGAGATTTCCCCACGTAGGCGGACGAAACCGTAGGCGTCCTCAAGGGTGCGTTTGAGGGAGAAGGCGAGCTCAGACACGGAATAGGGATGGGCGTTGTCCGCCGAGGCGCCCGGGTCGGCGAACGAGGAATCGGGATCGCTCACGCTTTCAGCATAGGCGCTTGGGTGGGCCTGCGCCTAGAGGAGGGTGCGGGCGGCGGCGTGCGCCGCCCTGTGCAACGTGGCGTGCCGGCTCGCCAGGCGGTCCACATCCCGGTCATATCCTCCGCCGAGGACGCCAACCACGGGCGAGCCGAGGGCGAGACAGGTCTCCAGCACGTAGAGATCGCGCTGCAAAAGCCCGCCGTCCGTCAGTTTAAGGCGACCCAGCCGATCGTCCTCATGCGGGTCTACGCCTGCGACGTAAAAGGTGAGCTCGGGACGCACACGACGCATGAGGTCGGGCAGGACGCTGTGAAGCCGCTCGAGATACTCAGTGTCGCCGACGCCGTCGGGTAGGGCGAGATCCAAGTCGCTGAGGGCTTTGCGTACGGGAAAATTTCGGTCTGCATGCATGGAGAAGGTGAAAACCCGGGTGTCCCCGGCGAAAATCAGTGCAGTGCCATCGCCCTGGTGGACGTCAAGGTCCACGACAAGAATGCGGCGAACAGCCCCTTCGTCGAGGAGGGCCTGGGCGGCGACAGCCACGTCGTTAAAGATGCAAAAGCCGGCCCCAAAATCGGGGCCCGCATGATGGCTGCCGCCAGCCGTGTTGCAGGCCAAGCCGTGGGTGAGGGCGAGGCGCGCCGCCAGAAGCGTGCCGCCGCATACGGCCCTGGCGCGGCGGATAATTTCGGGCGTGAGGGGCAATCCGATCCGACGCTGGCGTTCGCGAGACAAGACGCCGTCGAGCACAGCGCGGACGTATTCCGCGTCGTGCGGGCCGCTCAGCAGCGCTTCGGTGGCCGGTTCGGGAGTGTGGAACACGCCCTCAGGCGCAAGCCCCTCAGCGACCAATAGCTCGGCTAAGCGATGAAATTTATTGATGACGAGGGGGTGATCGGAAGCCAGCTCAGCACGGTAGTGGGGATGATGGACGAAGGGCGGCATGGGCGTCATTTGGCGACGCTGGAGCCACGCGCAAGTTGGCGATGGACCAAGGCTTGACGGCTCGACGCGCACGTCGCACAGGCTGGCCATGATCGTGCTTCTCATCGGGTCAGGCGGCCGTGAACACGCGCTCGCCTGGAAGATCGTCCAGTCCCCGCGCCTATCCCGCCTCGTGGCTGCGCCGGGGAACCCTGGCATCGCAGGCCTATGCGAGGTTCGGCCCGTGCGCGTTGACGATCTCGAAGCCCTGACAGCCCTAGCCCTTGAAATCAAAGCCGACCTCGTCGTCGTCGGTCCGGAGGCCGCCCTCGCCGCCGGGATAGCCGATCGGTTGGCCGCTGCAGGCGTCCCCTGTTTTGGTCCTTCGGCGGCCGCTGCGCGCCTTGAGAGCTCCAAAGCGTTCGCTAAGGCGTTTTGCGACCGCCGTGGTCTACCCACGGCCCGCCACCGAATTGTCCGATGCCAAGATGACGTCGCCGCCGCCCTCGACGCCTTTTCGCCGCCCTACGTCGTCAAGGCGGACGGGTTGGCGGCCGGTAAAGGCGTCGTCGTGACGCCCCATCGCACGGAGGCGGAGGCGGCTATCGTCGACATGCTCGCTGGCCGGCGCGGCGGCGACGGGGCGCAGATCGTCGTTGAGGAATTCCTACCGGGCGAAGAGGCGTCTTTTTTTGCCCTGTGCGATGGGGAGACTGTGGTGCCGTTCGGCGGAGCGCAGGACCACAAGCGGGCGTACGATGGCGACCTTGGACCCAACACCGGCGGCATGGGGGCTTACGCGCCGGCGCCGATCCTGACCGCCGCCGTCTCCGCGCGCGCCCTAGAGACCCTGGTCGCCCCCGCCGTCGCAGGCCTTGCGACAGAAGGCGCGCCTTACCGGGGTGTGCTCTACGCGGGCTTGATGGTCGAGGCGGGGCTCCCGCGGCTTGTGGAGTTCAACGTTCGCTTCGGCGATCCTGAATGTCAGGTCCTCATGCTGCGCCTGCAGAGCGATGTTCTTGCATATCTATACGCGGCGGCGACGGGCGCCCTGCGTTCGCTTCCCGCGCCGCAGTGGCGTTCGGATGCCGTGATCTGCGTCGTTTTGGCCGCGAACGGCTATCCTGACGCGCCTCGGTCAGGATCGGTGATCCTGGGCGCTGAGGCTGATTTTGGCGAGGACGTCGCGGTGTTCCACGCCGGTACGCGCCGATTGGCTAACGGGTCTTTGATCGCTTCAGGCGGCCGCGTTCTGAATGTCTGTGCGCGGGGCCCCGATCTTGCCGCGGCGCGCGACAAAGCCTACGCCGTTGTGGACCAAATCCGTTGGCCGGGCGGCTTCCACAGGCGGGACATAGCCTGGCGGGCCCTTTGATCGACAGTTTGGGGTTCTAGTTCCCATGACGCACGATCGGGGCTAGATCGAAGGCAACAAGAAAGAAGCTTGCGAGGAGACCATGGCGGACGACCCATCCACCGCCCCACAACCGTCGGCGCAGGAGCTTAACTCCGGCACCAAACCCGTGGAGGCGACGCACCGGTTCGACGAAGCCAAACTCGCCCAATGGTTGCACGCCAACGTGGCCGGCTACCAAGGGCCCTTGGAGGTACGCCAGTTCAAGGGCGGTCAGTCCAATCCCACCTATCAGCTCGTGACGCCTGGAAAGACCTATGTCCTACGCCGCAAGCCGCCGGGGAAGCTCCTGCCTTCCGCGCATGCTGTGGACCGTGAGTTCAAAGTGATTTCCGCCCTCGGCAAAACCGGCTTCCCTGTAGCCAAGGCCCAAGGCTTGTGCCTCGATGAATCCGTTATCGGCACGATTTTTTATGTCATGGACATGGTGGAGGGCCGCATCCTGTGGGACGGCGCTCTTCCGGGATACGAGCCCTCGGAACGCCGGGCCATCTACGAGGCCGAGATCTCCACCTTGGCCGCTTTGCACAACACTGATGTCGCTGCGGTCGGCCTTTCAGATTTCGGTAAGCCGGGAAATTATTTTGCGCGCCAGATCGACCGCTGGAGCAAGCAGTACCGCGCCTCGGAGACCCAATCGATACCGGCCATGGATCGGCTCATGGAGTGGCTGCCACAAACGGTTCCGCCTGATGACCAGACCTCCGTCGTTCATGGCGACTACCGACTGGACAATATGGTGCTGCACGCCACCGAACCCAGGGTCGTGGCGGTCCTGGACTGGGAGCTGTCCACCCTCGGGAATCCTCTGGCGGATTTCACCTATTTCCTCATGTCCTGGGTAATGCCGTCTCAGGAGCGGACCGGGCTGATCGCTCTGGACTTGCCGGCGTTGGGCATTCCCTCCCTGGAAGAGGTCGTGGCGCTTTATTGTCAGTTGACGAACCGCAAGGACGGCCTGCCGGATTTGGACTGGTATTTCGCCTACAACATGTTCCGGCTTGGAGCCATTTGTCAGGGGATCGTAGGCCGGGTCCGTGACGGCACAGCTTCGAGCGCCCATGCGACGGCTATGGCGGCTCGCGTGCCGGTGCTGGGTGAAGCGGCCATCAGCTTCGCGGTCAAGGCCGGCGCCTAAGGCATCGAGATCGCCTGGTCGAGCAAGCGGTCGAGGGCGCAGGGATCTTCGAAGACGGCGGCTACTGGCCACGGCGTGACCCTGGCGCGCCATTCCGGCGGAAGCCGGACCCAGTCCTTTTCCGTGGTCACCAGACCCGCGCCCAGGGTGGCGGCGCGGGTCGCGAGGAAGCTGAGATCAGCCTCCGAATAGGCGGCGTGGTCTGGGAAGGGCGCAAAGTCTACAAGTTCGCACCCGGCGGCCTTTAGCGACCGCTCGACTTTCCAAGGCTTGGCGATCCCTGCGAAGCCGAATTGCGGCCCTCGCGGGGGCGCTTGTAGGGGCGTGAGCCTGGCGATGAGGACTGGGAGTTCCTGGAATAGAGCGAGAAGGCGCATGTCCGCGTGCGGCATGTCGGCGGGAAGCATGAGGACCACCGCGTCGCTCCGGCTTAGGCCTCGTAGAAGGGGTTCGCGCATCGGCCCTGCTGGGAACACCGCACCGTCGCCGAAGGGCCATTCGCCAGATCGCGTCTCTCCGTCGACAACAATGAGGGATAAGGCCTTCTGCAACGTTGGGTTTTGATGCCCGTCATCCATGACGATGACGCCGGCGCCTGCGTCGACCGCCGCCTTCGCGCCTGCTCGGCGATCCCTGGAGACCCACGTCGGTCCGACGGTGGCCAGAAGCAGAGGCTCGTCGCCCACGTCAGCCGCCGTGTGCGTTTGAGCGTCAACGAGGAGCGGTCCCTTCTGCTTGCCGCCATATCCGCGGGTCAGGGCGGCGGCGCTCAACCCTTTAGCGGCCAGGGCGGCAAGGATCGCGCGTGCAACCGGCGTCTTGCCAGCGCCGCCCATGGTCAAATTGCCGACGCAGATCACCGGCGCGCCCGGATCCACCGCAGGTCCGCGGTCCAACCTGCGTCGCGTCGCCTCAGCCCATATGAACGAGAAAGGCGTAAGGAGAAGCCGTAGCGCTCGTCCGCCCGACGCGTGTTCCTCATACCACCATCGCGGCGTCCCAAAATTCACGGCAGAAGGTCCTCGAGCCGTTCTAGGGCCTGCTCCAGGCTCGCGTCGGGCGGCATCGTGGCGTTTTTAGCGCGTTCGGCCTGAGCGGCGGCTTCGTAGGGGAAGCATAGAAGCTGGTGGAAGGCTTCGGCCAGATCCTGGGCGTCTTTTACGATTTTCACGCCCTGGGCCGACGCCAGTTCGTCATAGAGGCTGCGCCAGTTCTGCAGGTGGGGCCCAGCGACAATGGGGCAGTTAAGTTGCGCGGGCTCCACGGGATTGTGGCCTCCGGGCCCCTGGACGAGACTTCCGCCGATAAACGCCGCTTCGGCGAGGCAGAACCAGAGACCAAGCTCGCCTAAGGTGTCGGCGACATAGACCTCGGATGTCGCGGGCGCTTTGCCTGCGCTGCGGAGGGCTACGGTGAAACCGGCGCTTCGCGCCGTCGCTGCAATGTCGACACCGCGACCAGGATGGCGGGGCGCTATGACGAGGTGGAGGTCCCCAACGCTTTTGCGTAGGCCCGAGAACGCCTCGAGGATCAGTTCATCCTCACCGGCGTGGGTTGACGCAGCGAGGATGAGACGCCGGCCGTGGAGCGCGCGTTTCAGCACGGCGAGACCCTCAGGATGGGGCGCTGGGGCCTGTGTAAGGCGCTTGAGGTTGAGCAAGTCCTCGGTCTGCGCCCCCAGGCTTTCCAATCTGCGCGCCGATTCGCTGTCCTGGGGCATGATTATGTCGAAAGCCTCGAGCAGCGCGCGCGCCGCAGCCGGCGCTCGGCGCCAGTTGCGCAGGCTATCCTCGGAGACGCGGGCGGACAGCAGGGCGAGCCGGACCCCTTGGTTCCGTGCGCCCAAAATAAGATTGGGCCAGATCTCGCTTTCGACGAACACGCCCGCTTCGGGGCGCCAATGTTTCAAGAAGCGACGTACGGCCAAAGGTGCGTCTATCGGCGCGAACTGATGGCGGACGCTTGCCGGGAGGCGATCCTTAAGGAGCTCGGCGGAGGTGAGCGTCCCGCTAGTCACCAGCAGCGCCACCTCGGGACGGCGGCTTGCGAACCCGGAAATGAGGGGGAGAAGGGAGAGGCTCTCGCCGACGCTGGCCCCGTGCAACCACAGGAGGGGGCCTTCAGGACGGGGCGCGCTAGCGTAGCCCAGACGTTCGTCAAGCCGCACCGGATCTTCTTTGCCCCTGCGGGTCCTGCGTTGCAGGAGCGGCTTGGCTAGGGGCTCAGCAAGGCGGGTGACAAGGCGGTAGAGGCCCAAGGAGAACGGCGTCACTCCAGCATGGCCTCCGCACGACGGGTCACCCGGCGCAGGCTAGCCTGCCAGTCGGCGTTGAGTTGCTCAAGTTCCGAGGACGTGGTGGTCCTGGCCGCGCCGACAACCTCGCACCACGCGATGGCGCCGCGAGAAAAGGGTAGGGGAATCAACGCTTTGTCCCAACTCTTCAGCCGAAGGCACGGTCGTGCGGCGAGGCCAACGAGGAGGACCCGGACGCCTGACGCTTTAGCCAGGAGAGGCACGCCTTGGCCCATCTCCTCGGCAGGTCCTCTCGGGCCATCCGGCGTGATGGCGACCCCGCCGCCCGCCGCGACCCAGCGCAGGACGTCGCGAAAGGCGCCAGCGCCGCCCTTGGCGCGGATTTGATCGCCGCGCTTCGACGACGATCCCCGAATGGCGGGAAAGCCGAGTTTGGCGACGGCTCCGGCGATGAACTGCCCGTCCGGGGAGAGGGAGATCAACGCTCTGGGTTCCTGGGCGCGTTCGAGGGGCCAGCAGGCCGGCGATAGGGCGATACGGCCGTGCCAGAAGCACACCAGCACGCCGCCGCCGGCGTCCCAGACGGCTTCCGCTCGCTCCAGCCCGTCTTGGGTCCAGCGCATGGAGGCGAGGGTGACGCGGAGGTAGGCGGCGAACGCCCATGCCAGGGCGCCTTGGACCGGCGGCGCGCGGAAAAGGCGCTTGATCACGGCGGGGCGCCGCCGAGGGCCCAGTCTTCCCTATCCTCACGGCTGCTCGCGGCGCGCAGACGCGTTAGGTCAAGATTTTGAGCCTGAGCGAGGCGCGCGTAGAGCCCAGACTGCGCTGCAAGGCTCTTGTGATCACCCTCCTCCACCACGCGTCCGCCTTGAATGACGTAGATTTTGTCGGCGTTGCGCACCGTCGACAGGCGATGGGCGATCATCAGGGTGGTGCGGCCCGCCATCAGGCGATTGAGGGCGGCCTGAACCTTCAGTTCGCTTTCCGTGTCGAGAGCTGAGGTCGCTTCGTCCAAAAGGAGAATCGGAGCGTTCTTGAGAAAGGCGCGGGCGATGGACACCCTTTGGCGCTGGCCGCCCGAAAGACGCGTTCCCGCCTCGCCGGCCGTCGTGTCATAGCCCTTGGGCAAGGTCAGGATGAAGTCATGGGCGTCGGCGGCCTTGGCTGCGGCGAGGATGTCCGCCTCGCTGGCGTCGGGTCGGGCGTAGGCGATGTTGGCCCTGATGGTGTCGTCGAAGAGAAACGGCTCCTGGGTGACCAGGGCGATCTGTCGGCGGAGGTCTGCGAGGCGCACCGTGCGGATGTCCTGTCCGTCGATGCTGATGATCCCGCTCTGCGGGTCGTAGAACCGCGCAATGAGATTGAGGATGGTGCTCTTGCCCCCGCCTGACGGTCCCACCAAGGCGGCGGTCTGGCCCCGCGCGACCGATAGAGTGACCTCCGTAAGCGCGGGGTCGTCAGGACCGTATCGGAATGAAACCCCTTCAAAGCGGACAAGGCCCTGATCCACGATTAACGGGCTTGGCGCGGCGGGGTCTCCCACTTCGGGCTCAACGTCGAGGGCGGCGAACAGCCGTCCTGACGCGGTCAGACCCTCAGCGAAGACAGTCTGAAGGTTCGCCACTTGGCGGAGGGACTGGGACGCCATCCCCAGGGCGAAAAGGAAACTGGTGAACTGGCCAATGGTCATATGGTGTCCGGCGCTGCGCCAGCCGGCGTAGCCGATCACCGCCGCGGTCACGAGGGTCATGAGGGTCTCCGTCGCCGGAGCGGCTATGGCCCGGGCGTTCGCCCCTTTGATCACGTGGGCCTGGCGCCGTGCGATGACCGCGGCGACCCTGTCCTCTTCAAACGCTTCCCGGTTGTCGATCTTAACGATCTTGATGCCGTCGAGGCTTTCCATGACGGCGGTGGACAGGGCTGAGGTCTCGGTCATCGCGCCCTGAGCGGCACGTTTGGTGCGTTTCGAGAACTGCCGCATCACGGCAGCCGAAACGGGCGCCGCCACAAGGACCGCGCCCGTGAGGAGAGGATCCTGGGTGGCCATGACGACGAGGGCGCCTAAGACCTGCAGGAGATTTTGCGTGTAGTTGACAACCCCGGTGGTCAGCCCTTCGCGGACGAGGCCCGCGTCGTAAAGGACCGAGGACACGTACGCTCCGGAGTGTTGCTCGCGCAACCGGGCGAGGTCGCCATGGAGCATCTTCCCGAACAACTGCGACTGGATCTGGGCGACGATGCCATGACCAACCCGGTTGACGAGGGTCGCCTGGAGCACCTGAAACGCCCCGCGGGCGAGGCCCGCCGCGACAATGGCGGGAAGCAGAACCAGGAGCCGCTCCGGGTGCTGGGATACGGCGTTGATGACGGGGCTGAGGATCCAGGCGAGGAAATTGGTCAGACCCGCGACAAGCCCCGCGCACAGGAGCGAGGACACCACCCGACCCGTCTCGGGCCGCAGGTATCCGCGATAGAGGCGCAAAGCCAGGGTCCGGCTTGAGGCGTTGCGCGATGGGTCCACAGGGGAGCTCATGAGCGCGGAGGTCGACCTTTGCGGCTTGGGTGTCAAGGCGGGGGCGGCGGGGACGCGCATCGGGGGATCGGACGCCTTGGCTGACGGCTATTGCGCTCATGCCCGCTTCCGCCCACTTTCGCCCCGCTTTCGACCGGCGATGGAGTGCCCCCCTGAGCGTGCCGACCTTCAACCTGACGACGCGGCAAGGTCGCCTCAGGACCTATCTTGACTATCTTTGGAGCGACCACGCCTATCTTCGGCTGGGGTTTCAGAACGCCCACTGGGTCAGTCCCGAGCTTATCCGCACCAATCAGCCCTGGCCTTTCCAGCTGGCGCGCTGGCGCCGGCTCGGCGTGAAGACGGTCATCAATTTGCGGGGTGGTGGGTATCCCACCAGTTTCTACCTGCTTGAGCGCGAGGCGTGCGAACGTCTCGGCCTGACCTTGGTCGACTTCGCCGTCTCCTCGCGCGAGGCGCCCACCTGCGCCCAGGTCGAAGGGGCCAAGGCGCTTTTTGATTCGGTGGCCTATCCGGCGGTCATGCACTGCAAATCCGGGGCGGATCGCGCCGGCGTCATGAGCGTCCTTTACGCCCATTTCCGCCTCGGTCGGCCCCTGCGCGAGGCCATCGCCCGAGAGCTATCCTTCAAGACGCTGCATGTGCGTCAGGGGAAGACAGGCGTCCTAGACTACACATTCGACCAGTATTTCCTTGAGGGCGAGCCTAAGGGCTTAAGCTTCTTGGATTGGGTCCGCCGCCCTGAATACGACCCAAAAGCGTTGAAGGAGGCGTTCCAGGCTCAAATGTGGGGGTCTCTTCTGACAGAAACGCTCTTGCGCCGGGAATAGCTCAGGGCTCGGATCCGTCGTGCTCAGGGTCAAGGAGCCGGTGGGCGTGGACGATCACGTACCGCATCAGAGCATTGTCGACTGTCGCCTGAGCCTTGGTTTTCCAAGCCCGGCGCGCCTCGGCGTAATTGGGGTAGGCGCCAACGAAATCGATGGCCGAGAGGTCCCGAAACTCAAGGCTGTCCAAACTCTTCAGTTCGCCGCCGAACACAAGATGCAGGAGTTGATGTTCCTCGCCGTGCGGCATGGCCTCGCCCTCCTGGGTCGGCGTCAATTGCGCAGAGCGATAGGCGAGGTGCGCTCCAAGATCAACGTTCGTAGCCCCGGGGCGCAGCAAACGACGCTGGGAACCTTGGCCGAGGGCGTGTTGAAGCCGAGCGACAGCCCGTTGTGATCGCTTACCCATGCGCCGGCTTCTTTAGCGATGAGGGCCGCCGCAGCCAGATCCCACTCTGACTTGGCCGAGAGCGCGATAGCCGCGTCGAAGACGCCAGCCGCCACGAGCGACAGGCGATAGGCGATGGCGTTCCTCGTCTCTATGACCATGGGCGGCCAGGGAATAGGCCAGGCCGGGTGGGCGAACATCTTCTCGTCGCCGAGCATCCGGGCCTGCTCAAGGCGAAAGGTTGCGCTAGCGCGGATCGGCTCAGCGTTGAGAGTGGCGCCGCGCCCAGCTTCGGCGGCGAAGTGTTCACCCAAGGCAGGCGCGAAGACGACCCCGGCGATGGGGCGACCCTCCTCGACGACGGCCGCTGCGACGGCCCAGAACGGCTTGCCGCGCATGTAAGACCGCGTGCCGTCGATGGGATCGACGATGAAAACCCGATGCTTCGCGAGCCTCGAGCTATCGTCGACGCTCTCCTCGGAAAGCCAGCCATAGTCGGGTCGAACGTCCGACAGGCGCTGCTTGAGAAAGGCGTCGACGGCGAGGTCCGCGTTGGTGACGGGCGAGCCGTCCGGTTTTTTTTCGATGCAGAGCCCTTTGCCCTGAAGGCGAGAGGCCAGCGCTCCCGCCTCTTCAGCCGCCGCCTGCAAAAGCTCCAGATCCGTCACAGGCCTGCGATCGCCATTCCGTCGACCAGGATAGACGGCGCATTGGTTGATCCGCGGATCTCCAAATCGTTCGCTGGGATAAGCCGCCCGTAAACGTCGATGAGATTGCCCGCCACGGTGATCTCCGTGACCGGATAGGCGCGTTCGCCGCCTTCAAACCAGAACCCTGAAACGCCGACGGACCAATCTCCTGTGTTGGCGTTGAGGGATGGACCAAACATGGAGGTCACGAGCAAGCCGCGACCCGCGTCGCGCATCAGATCGGCGCTCGTCTGGTTCCCTGGCAAGAGGGTCAGATTGTGGGACGATACGCCAGGAGCGCCTGCGAGGCCGCGTGAAGCGTGACCTGTGGTCTGCATGCCCAGCTGACGCGCCGAGGCGCTGTTGAGCAACCACGTCGTCAGCACGCCATGGTCAATGAGGGCGTCCGTCACGGTGGCCACCCCCTCGTCGTCAAAGGGAGTCGAACCCAGGCCACGTGGACGGTGCGGCTCGTCGACGATGTTCACGCTCGAGGAGAAGATAGCCTGGCCGAGCTTGTCCTTGAGGAACGAAACGCCTCTGGCCACGGCGGGTCCAGCGATGGCGCCCACCAAGGGGCCAAGGAGCGATGCGGCCAATCGGTTTTCAAAGATCACCGGAGCGGTTCGACTCTCTATTTTGCGCGCACCGAGGCGTTCGACGGCCCTTCGGCCCGCCATCAGACCCACCGTCTCCGGCGTCGGCAGGTCGCATGCGTGCCGCGTCGAGCGGCCTTCACCGCCACGTTCCATTGCAGATCCCTCTCCTGCGATGGCGGACACGGAGAGGGAGAAACTGGAGGCCTGATGGGCGCCGGAGAAACCGGCCGAGGTGACAAGACGCCAAGCGCCTTCCGACCAGGAGGCAGAGCCGCCTTCGGAATTGGCCACGCCCGGCACTGTCCGCGCCGCAGCCTCGGCGGCGCGAGCGAGGGCCTCGAGCTGCTCTGCGTCGGGCTCGCCAGGATCGTAGAGATCAAGGGCGGTGAACGGCCCCCTGGCCAGTCGGTCCTCCGGCGCGAACCCGCAGAATGGATCTTCGGGTGCGAGCCTCGCCATGGCGACGGCCCGCTCCACCATCTTTGCCCGGGCCTGCGGTGAGAGGTCCGACCCTGAGACCACTGCTTGGCGTTTGCCGATGAACACCCTCAAACCCAGGTCGCGCGACTCCTCCCGTTCCACCTCCTCCAGGGCGCCAAGGCGGACGCCGACTGAAAGCGACCGACGTTCAGCGCCTACTGCTTCGGCGGCGTCCGCCCCCGCGCGCAACGCTGCTTTCACGACATCGTCAAGGAGATCAGGGTCCATTCGCGTCCGCCGGAGATGAGACGCCGGATATGGCCTTGTCCGGCGTCGAGGACAAGGCGGCGCCGAAGCCCGGGGGTGGCGCGCCTGGGCCGGAACGGCGTTTTTAGGGCACGCCGTAAAACAGAAGGATCGCCGCTGCGCACAGAAAGCCGAGCCAGGTGAGCAGCGTCCCAGAGGCCCGGCCGACGGAGGTTCCCGCGCTCCTTGAGAGGCCCCATCCGTGGGCGGCGCGACCCAGGACCAAAAGCGCTCCCACGAGATGAACCATCCCAGGGGCGGCGCCGACAACGGCAAGGATCGCGAGGGCGCCGATGCCGGCGGGGGCATATTCCGCGGCGTTCCCAAAAGCGCGGGTCGCGCGGATGAGGTCCGGTTCGCCTCCATCGCCGATGAGGACATTATGTCGCCGCCGCGCTCTTACCACGAGGACGGCGAGGGCGAGGAGGGTGAGCAAGAGGAGCCCGGACCATAGGGCGGCGGCATGGGCTGCAGGGGGCGGGGCGAACTCCATCACAGCGGCTCCTTCGCAGGCTCGACCCTGCTGCGGTTATTAAGGGGAAGCTTGACCACGCGGCAAGGAAAACGCACCGGGAAAACGAACGCCTTGGCGCGGCCCCGGCTCTGTGGGATCGGTTGGCTCTGGGTTAAAAGGCGCAGGTTTTGGACGACACGGATCAACTCGTTTTGGGGGCGACAAGCCTTGTAGGTCGATGCCTTGTCGACCGTCTGCTCGCCGATGCTGAAGTCGGTGCCGTATCGGCCGTTACGCGCCAGACAGAAATCCGCAGCCCGTCCGGGGTGCGCTGGATTGTAGCCGACATCGCCGCACCCCGAACGCAGCGCCCGGCTATGGCGGCCCGGCGCGTTTACAGCGTCTCACCCATTTGGCTCCTGCCGAACGTCTTACCCGAGCTTATCGATGCAGGTTTGCGGCGACTTGTGGCGTTTTCCTCCACCAGTCGGTTCACCAAGGCGGCCTCTCCTGTGGGTGAGGAACGCGCGGTCGCCGATCGCCTCGCGCGGAGTGAGGACAGGGTCATGAAGCTTTGCACCGCCTCAGGGGTCACCTGGACGATCCTGCGCCCAACCCTCATCTACGCAGAGGGGCGCGACGCCAACGTCTCGCGTCTCGCCGCCCTTATCCGCAAGTTGCGCGTCCTGCCTCTGTGCGGGGCCGGCGCTGGATTGCGTCAGCCGGTTCACGCCGACGATCTCGCCGCCGGCGCTATCCAAGCGGCGGCCGCGCCGGCCGCGGCGGACAGGGCCTATAATCTTGCGGGCGGGGAAACCTTGACCTACCGGCAGATGGTGGAGCGCATAGTCGAAGGACTAGGTCGCCCCGCGTTAATCGTTTCCGTGCCCGAACCCTTGTGGAGGGGCGCCTTTACACTTGTGGAACCCCTCCTCCCGGGAGCGACCGTCGGCATGGGGCTGCGGATGAACGAAGACCTAACCTTCGATAGCGATGAAGCGAGGCGTGACTTTGCTTGGCGACCCCGCGCGTTTCGCCCGAGGTTCGATCCATGACGGCAGTTGCGTCCCCCCGCCGCACCGGCGAGGCGTGAGCCGGCGGCCGCCCATATGGGGGCGTTGGCGTCTTGATGTTTTGTCCGCATGGTCCCCCCGCTGTTCTAAGGAGCGACGTTTGAAACTGCCATTGATGCTTGTCGCCGCGACCGCGCTCGGCGCCGCCCCAGCCCTGGCCAGCGAGGGGCCGACGGCATTAGCGCCGACGCCGCCAATCTCGGCTCCGCAGGACGTGCCCTATCCCGGCGTGATCGATCTCAAAGTGGATGCGACGGACACGGACAGACACATCGTCAAGGTTCGTGAGACCATTCCCATCTCGGTCGGCGGCGGGGACGTGGTTTTGCTCTATCCGGAGTGGTTGCCGGGGACGCACGCGCCCGAAGGCCCCATCGACCGCTTCGCAGGTCTGAAGGTCTCCGCCGGCCACACCATGCTCACATGGAGGCGGGACGTCGCCAACGCCTACGCGTTTCACGTGGAAACGCCTGCAGGTCTCTCCGCTCTTGACGTGGAATTCCAATATCTTTCGCCCGTGTCCGAAAAGGTCGGCGTCAATGAAATCTCCTCCACCATCGCCACATTGGAATGGATAGAGCTCGTGCTCTATCCGGCAGGGTACTACACGCGTGACATCGCTGTAGACGCCTCGTTGACCTTGCCGCAGGGCTGGGACTTTGCGACCGCCCTTGAGCCCGGTCCTGAGAGTCATGGGTCTGACATCCATTTTGCGCGAACGCCCCTGGAGACCCTCGCGGACAGTCCGGTTTACGCCGGCAAATACGCAGCCCATTACGATCTTGACCCGGGCGGTCCGACGCGTGTGCGTTTGAACGTGTTCGCCGACAAGGCTTCAGAGCTGCAAGTCTCCCCCGAAGCCCTCGCCGCCCACCGGGCCCTGGTCCAACAGGCCTACAAGCTCTACGGCTCGCATCATTACAGTCACTACGATTTTCTCTTCTCAATCAGCGATTTAACCCAACACCAGGGTCTAGAGCACCACCAGTCTAGCGAGGACGGCGTCGGCGTCGGCTACTTCGCTAAATACGAGGATGCCGCTGCCGACCGCTCGCTTTTCCCCCATGAGTACACCCATTCCTGGAACGGCAAGTTCAGACGTCCTGCGGATCTTTGGACGCCAAATTACAATGTGCGCATGCGTGATAGCCTCCTTTGGGTTTATGAGGGGCAGACCGAATATTGGGGCGAAGTGCTCAGTGCGCGGTCGGGCCTACGCAATCTTGAGCAGGAGCGCGACTCGCTCGCGCTCACGGCGGCTGTCTACGACAACGTTCCCGGCCGCGCCTGGCGCTCGATGCAGGACACCACCAACGACGAAATCATAAACCCGCGGCGTCCCCTCTCCTGGATTAGCTACCAGCGTTTTGAGGACTATTACGACGAGGGGCTGCTGATCTGGCTGGATGCGGACACTTTGATCCGCGAGCGTTCACACGGGGCAAGGTCTCTGGACGATTTCGCTAAGGCGTTCTTCGGAATTGAAAACGGCAGCTACACACCCGTCACCTACACTTTCGATCAGCTCGTCAGCAGTCTCAACGCGGTTGAGCCCTACGACTGGGCCAAGTTTCTGCACGAACGGGTCGACGCAGTCGGCACGGGCGCGCCCCTGGATGGGCTTAAACGTGGCGGTTTCCGCCTCGTGTACGACGACCAGGCGAACCTGCTCCTGAAATCAGAAGAGGGTCTTGGTAAGTTTAAGGACTTCACATTCTCAATCGGCGTCACGGTGAACAAAGACGGGACCCTCACAGGGGTGCTCTGGGACAGTCCCGCGTTTAAGGCCGGTCTGACGGTGGGGATGACCCTGATGGCCGTCAACGGAGCCCCATATTCCGACGACGACCTCATCGACGCCGTAAGAGCGTCCGCCGCCTCGCCTGCACCCATCGAGCTGATCGTTAAAACGCAAGATCGCTTCAGGGTCGTCCACCTGGACTATCACGGCGGGCTTCGCTACCCCCACCTTCAGCGCATCGAAGGCGCGCCCGATAGGTTAGACGCCATCCTTGCGGCGCGAAAATAGGCTGAGGCTGGGGCGCGCGCCCTAGCCGGTGTGGAAGGGGTGAGGGGATAAGGCGTCATTCCGGGCCGAAGGTGAAAACGCTCGTCCGTTTGATTTCGCTGTCCTCCAGCTCCCTGGTCGTCGCCACGACGTATTCGGCAAGGCGGACAAGTTCGGTCTTCGGCAGATAAGTCCGCCCGGGATCGCCTATGAGGACGCGGACGCCCACTTCGTGGGCTCGCCGCAGCCAGGCGACAACGGCGCCAGCCGTCGGCATCTCATAGCAGATGTCTCCCGCCAAGATGACGTCCACCGATGGCGGGTCGGTGTCCAAGAGGTTCCCGACGGCTGACGTCACCTCAACATCGTTAACGTCGGCGTTGAGTTTCAACGCGGCCACGGAGAAAAGGTCGATATCGGCGGCAAGCACATGCCAGGCTCCGGCTTTGGCGGCCGCAATGGCGACGACGCCTGATCCCGTGGCGAAATCGAGTACGCGCTTCCCTCTCACCTCATACGGATGGTCCATGAGGTAGCGGGCGAGGGCCTGTCCGCCCGCCCAGGCGAAGGCCCAAAAGGGCGGTGGAAGACCGAGGCCGCCAAGCTCCTCCTCCGTCATCCGCCAAATCGGCGTCACCTCATCAGCGAGGTGCAAGATGATTTCCGGGACATGGGGCGGGCTCTGAAGCCGGGTGTGGGCGAGAATGAACGCGCGGCGCTCTTCTTGCTCCATACTAGCCGAAGGGGACGGCGGCGGAGGCGGGATTGGTTTTCGTTTGGCTTGATCCCCCATCCTCATTAGCGCGCTTTGAAGCGGCTTCACGGAGCACGGACGCATAGCTGGGGCGGACTTCCATCCGCGCCCCCACGCTCTTGCGCATGAGGATCTTGTGCGCCCGTGGCAAGCTCCAGCACGGCAAGTGCATAAACATGTGGTGCTCGCAGTGGAAATTCACATAGTAGGGCGCGATGAGAAGGCGTTCGACGAGGTTGGCCCGGGTCGTTCGCGCGTGCCGCAGGGGATCTGTGTTGGACGGGACGCAGGCGTGTTCCGCAATATTCCTGAGGCGGGTCACAAGGGGGTACCAGGTGGCCATGGGCAGAAGCCAAAGCACCGGATAGGCCCACCATATCCCGGCGCCCGCTGCGGCGGCGAAGATAACGCCGTTGGCGATGGCGAAGTCGCGCCAGAAGGCCCAGAGCCCCTCAAGCGTCTGGCTCCACGAGTGCCCGCGGGCCTTACGGGTGCGCAAGGCGTTGAGGGTCGGCGAGACTCTCTGTTTGAAAAACGTCTGCCCCGTTAGATCCCTGAGGATTTTGCGGCGCAGGGAGCGGCCGGTGATGGGAAAAGGCGCCGAAAGTGAGAGGTCAGGATCCTCTGGCTGCTGGGCGAACTTGTGGTGAGTGAGGTGGTAGGGCCGATACCGTTTGAGATTGGCCCCAACCGGTGCGCCGCAAAGCCAGGTTGCGACCCAGTCGTTGACGCCAAGGTTTGGATGGATGGCCGCGTGCGCGGCGTCGTGCATCAAAATCGCCAGTCCAAGTTGGCGCGCGCCGATAATCATGACCGCGAGGATGAGGGTCAGCGGGTTGGGCCACACGATGAATAAGGCGCCCCCCGCAAGGATGGTCACCCAGCAGTGGGCGATGAGGAGAAGTCCGCGCACAGAGGAGCGCCGGGAAAGCCCCGACCATTCCTCAGGAGTGAAGTACGTCTTCGGATCGACGCGAAGGGCGGCGGGCACGTGGGGCCTCCAGATGGGGTCTGACGATGGACCTTGATACGGGCCCTATCAAGAAAAACCCAAATGGGCCAAGAGGAATGGGAGACTTATTCCGCCAAGAGCGAGCCCGGCGGCCAGGATCAGCCCGGCGTCCCGGTTGGACCGGAAAAGGCGAAGGGCGCGTTGGGGATCATTGGGGGCGACCTGCAGCGCCTGACGCGCGAGGTGCAGGCCGTAGCCCAGGAGGAAGAGGTCGAACACAGGGCCGAGCCCTGCGGCCAGTCCGCACGCGGCTGCGAGGACTGCTGAGATGGCGTAAAAGACAAAGACGCCGCTTGCGGCCTTCGCGCCCAGGCGCCGTGCGCTTGATTTGACCCCCGCGAGGGCGTCGTCCTCCATGTCCTGAAGGGCGTAGATGGTGTCATAGCCGAGGGTCCAGAATACGCCCGAGGCGTAGAGCAAAAGAGCGGCCGCGCCGGGGGCCGGTCCAGTCGCGAAACTGAAGGTGAGCCAGCGGCCGCTGATCTTCATGGCCTCCCCATAGGCGATCATGACGCCAGAGGCCCCGGCCCCAGCCGCGGAAAACCCGAGGAGGGCGCCCCAATTGAAAGTCAGCCCCAACCAGGCCTGTGGCCACCAGGTGATGCGCTTCATGAACGGATAGGCCGCCACGAGGGCTAGGGAGAGGACGCCCAGGGCCATCGCCGCCAGGTTCAGTGTCAAAAGGACGAATAGGCCCGCCAGACAGCAAAGAAGCACAAAGGCCCAGGCGCCGCGCACGCTGATCTGGCCTGAGGGAATGGGACGCCCCGCCGTGCGGGCCACCTTTCGATCGATGTCGCGATCGACGATGTCGTTGTAGGCGCAGCCGGCAGCGCGCATCACCAGCGCCCCGATCGCGATGCGCAGATAGAGCGACAGGTCTGGACCTTGGCCCGCCATGGCGTCGGCGAGCGCCGCCCCTTGCCAACCCGGGAGGAGCAAAAGCCAAGTCCCAGCAGGCCGGTCGAACCGCCCGAGCTTCAGCCATGGACGCAGGGCGGGGGGCGCGGACTGGTCCACCCAGTTGTTCGCATCGGCGTCGGGAAGGGCGGCGGCGGCGGGTCGGATGGGTCGGGCCATGGTCCGGCTTTACCTAATCCTCTGCGATCGGGCGAGGCCGCCTCTTCGCAAAGCCTCGCCATCTGTCCATATAGCGTACGTCACGCTTGTCCGGATCCTCATCATGCAAACCCGCAGCCCCCTGTTTGACGAGTTCGCGAAAGCCATCGAAGGCGCCTTAGGCGTCGCGCAGGCCGCTGGGGAAGAGGCCAAAGCCGCAATGCGGGCGCAGGCTGATCGACTCGCGGCCGAATTTGACCTCGTGCGGCGTGACGAGTTTGACGCCATGCGCGCCGCCCTCGAAGGCGAAATCGCCGCATTGCGCGAAGAAGTCGCCCAGATGAGGGCGTTTGAAGATAAAGCTCGCCTTACGGAAGACGCCAGTTGAGCTGCCTATAGCTCACCCGTTACCCTAAGATGGAGCGGTGCGAGTCGTTCGGGCGCTGTTCGCCCGCGCGCTGCACCTGCAGGAAGGTCGCGTATGGACACGCCGCACCCCGACGACGTCGAACTCGGCATCGACCCGCTTGATGTCGTCGAACATGTCCTCACTGCCGAAAATCTTGATTTTGACCGGACTGAAGACGGTGATCTCGCCTTCGCTCTGGCCGGCGACTGGAAGGATTATGAGCTCTGGTTCGCATGGAGGCCGGAGGCGGACTGCTTGCAGCTCTGTCTGTCCCTGGACGTTCGGGTGACGAAGATGCGCAAGGCGGCCGCTCTTGAGCTTGTGTCGCTCATTAACCAGAGGGTTTGGCTCGGCCATTTCGAGGTCTGGACCGAGGATGGGGAGATCGTGTTCAGGCACGCCATGGCTCTTCCCACGGGAGAGCGGCCGACGCTGGCTCAAGCGGCCTCTATGATTGATGCGGCCGTGGAGGCGGCTGACCGGTTCTTCCCCGCATTTGATTTCATGTTGAAGGGCAAGGCGCCGTCGGACGCCATGGCGGCGTGCATGTTCGATACCGTCGGCCACGCCTGAGGCGGCGTTCGGTGGGCCGCCAGGACAGGTCGAGCCGATGAGGCCCGTCCTCCTCGTTGGCGCCGGGCGGATGGGCGGGGCGCTCTTGGATGGGTGGCGGCTCGCGGGTGAGCCCGCCATGGACCGCATCCTTATCGAGGACCCGTCGCCAGGGGCCGCGGCTTTCCGCGCCGCCGAGGCGGGCGCGACGCTGCACCCAAAGCCTGACGCCATCAGGGCGGCGCAGGCCGTAGTTTTCGCTGTAAAGCCTCAAGGCTGGCGCGAGGCGGCAAGGGTGCTTTCGCCTCTACTCGCGGCGGACGCCGTGGTGATCTCCGTCGCCGCCGGCGTCTCATGCGCCGCCCTGGGCGCCGCGTTCGCCCGCCCAGCGGTCCGCGTCATGCCGACGACGGCGGCGGCTGTGGGAAAAGGCGTGTCGACCCTCTACGCTGCCGACGCTGGGACGCGGGCCCTGGTCCGCGCGCTCTTCGCTCCAGTAGGCGTGGTGGTGGACGTCCCTTCTGAGGGTCTAATCAACCCGGCGACCGCCGTAGCCGGCTCCGGGCCAGCCTATTTCTATGCCTTCGTGGAGGCCTTGGAATCTGCCGGCGTGATCGCAGGGCTCCCACGACCCGCCGCGCGAACCCTCGCTCGGGCGACGTTCTTCGGAGCCGCCGCCCTCATGGAGACGTCCGGGGCGGAAGCTGCGGACCTGCGCATGCAGGTTACGTCCAAGGGCGGGACGACCGAGGCGGCGCTTTCGGTGCTTCAGGGCGCTGAGGGGCTGCAGCGCCTCGTGAGGGAGGCTGTGCTTCAAGCGCTCAGACGCGCGGGAGAGCTTGAAGGCTAGAGCCTGGCGCTCCATTTGGACGCCATGGCCGAGTACATCCCGTCATATGATCCTTCGACCGCAGCCAGCGACGCCCATGAAGCGGCTGGCGGCGCATCTATTGTGGACCGGGCTGTCGACGCCGCGCTTGAACTGGCGGTCGACGGTCCCTGGCGGAACATCTCCTTGCGCGACATCGCCATAAAGGCCGGGGTCCCCCTTGCCGAGCTTTACGCGCGCGCGCCCGGAAAGCGGTCCCTGGTTCGCCACTTGGCCGCGCGCTACGACGCCGCTGCCCTGCGCGCGGCCGAAACAGCGGCGTCGGATCCCGGCGACAGGCTATTTGAAGCCGTGATGGCGCGCCTCGAGGCCATGGAGCCGAACCGGTTCGCCCTTATGGCGATTTTTCGCGACGAGGGCCCCATCACTGGCGGACAGGGGTTGAGGCTTGGCCTCACCGCTCGGGCGCTTCTAGAGGGCGCGGGCGTGGACGCCGGCGGTCGACGTGGGCCGGCGCGCCTCCTAGCCATGACCGCGGTCTGGATCCGGGTTCTACAAGTGTGGCGCGATGACGAGGGAGCTCTCAATCGCACAATGGCCGAGATAGACCGCCTCATTAAACAGATGCGTCGGCGGCTCGATGTGGTGGGGGCCGGGTTCTAACTTATCCCCAGAGCCTGAGCCGCTTCCTGAGGGGATGCGCCTTCGGCGTGAATGCGCCACCAGAGCGCAAAGAACAGCAGCGGCCATCGCTGCGCCCGCCCGCGGTCGTCGTGGAAGACGGCCTCAACCGCCGCCGCGTCGCTGACGCCTACCAGGCCCCGGCAGGCGGCCACCCGCGGGGCGAGAGCCTTCGCGCGTGCGTCGATCCAGTCGCTGACCGGGGTGGTGAAACCCTTCTTTCGCCCCCAGGCGTCGGCCGTGGGACACGCCTCGGACAACCAGCGCCGCAAAATCCATTTTCCGTGGGACCCGCGGACCTTCATCCTGTCGGAGAGGGAGAAGGCGAAGCGCGCTACGCCCAGGTCCAAGAACGGCGTGCGCCCCTCCAAACCGTGCGCCATGAGGCACCGGTCAAGCTTTAGGAGTAGATCTCGGGAAAGCCATGTACGGACGTCTGCACGCTGTGCGCCCAAAAGCGGCGAGGAGCCGGACGCCAGGGTTCCGGCCTCTCTCCAGGCGGCGAGGGGACGGGCCCCAGCCAGGGCCGCCGGATCGATAAAGGGGGCGTTGATTTGCGGCTCCGCTGGACGACCGCCCAGCCAGCGAGGGCGCAGGGCGCGCCGATACCGCCCATAGCCGGCGAATAATTCATCCCCGCCTTCGCCAGACAGGACGACGGTGAGGTCCCGCCGGGCGATTTGGGCCAGTTTGAAGGTGGGCAAGCATGCGTAGTCGCAGGTTGGATCGTCAAGCGCAGCGGCGACGAGGGGCGCGGTTCTCCAGAAATCCTCCTCTCCGAAGCGAACCTCGCGCCAGTCCAAGTCCAGGGCGCGGGCCACGCGCTCGGCTGCGGCCCGTTCATCTGGGGCGTCGCCCACGTCGAAACCGCAGGTGTAGGCTTTGACGGGGCGCGCATTGAGGCGGGCCATCATCACGGCGATGGCCGTTGAATCCACGCCCCCTGACAGAAAGAGGCCGTAAGGCACGTCTGACCGCTGATGCAGCCTGACCGACTCCTCCAAAACCGCGTCCAGGGCGGCCACGGCCGCCCGGTCGCTCGAAGGCGAGGGCGTGGCGTCGGACATGGGCGGCTTTATTCGTCTGGCGAGCGCCGGCGCTGGCGGTGATTGGGTAGGGTCGGGCAGCGAGGTCTCAGCGATCGCCTCGCCGTCGCCAATCTGGATCACCGCGCCCGGGGGAACCCTTGACACGCCGTCGAGATCTGGCCCGTCGTTCAGGACGTAGTTGAGCGTCAGGAGCTCTATGCAGCTGTTCACGCTCAAGCGTGGCGCCGGAGGCGTATCCGACCACAATGCTTGGGGCTCTGAGGCGAAAAGTAGGCCGTCTTTGGCGCGTTTGATGTAAAGCGGCTTGATGCCGAAGGCGTCGCGCACAAGCCAGTTGCGGCCGTCCGCACCAAGCAGGCAAAATGCGAACATGCCCCTGAGGCGGGCGAAGGCGCGTTCGCCCTCCAGGGCGTAGAGGTGGAGCAGAGGTTCGAAATCCGAACCTGTGGCTAGCTTCGGCGCCAAGCCGAAGTCCTCGGCAAGTTCGCGGTAGTTATAGATCTCTCCATTGCCGATCACCGTCGATCCAGCGGCGTGAAGCGGTTGCCATCCGCCGTCAAGGTCGATGATGGAAAGACGCGCATGGGCTAGGGCGGCGCCGGCACGGGTTTCTACGCGCACGCCGTCCGGCCCGCGGTGGCCAAGTGCGGCTATCATGCGCTCCACGCGAGCGGCGCCTTGGACGGCGCGCGATCGGGCGAGAACGCCGGCGACGCCGCACATTACCGGCCCCCCGCGTCTTGGCGAACGGTGGAGGCGGTGGGCGCGGCGCCGGGAGGTCGGATGGGTTCAAGCGTGACCATGTCCGGGGACGCTTAGCGCTGTTTGCAGGGTCGCCCAACCCTTAGCGTCCAAGCAGGCCTGCAGCTGCCGGACAAATGATGGGCTACGTGCAGCGGACACTTGTGGCGCTCCCTACACGGCTGGCCCGCCGGCTTGAGGCGGCCGTTGCGATCCGCTATACCCCGCGCCTCGCGCACGTCCGGCCCCACCCGACGCGCCGGGGCTGGGTAGCTCAGATGGTTAGAGCGGAGGATTCATAACCCTCAGGTCGGCGGTTCGATCCCGCCCCCAGCCACCAACAAAATCAATAGCTTAACTAAAATTGCTCAGCTTTGATATGGGAGCTGGGGCACACATGGGGGACAGTCGCTCTGAGTGGGGGCCCGATGTGAGAATCTCGTGGGCATACCTGTCGAAAGAAAGCGACCTTTCCAGCCGAAGAGATGTCCTATTGCATGAGATGGCCGAAGCCGCGGAGACAGAGGGGCAGGGCTCGCGCCGCGCTCAATGGGCCCACGCCGGCCCAGGGGTGATGTCAGCGACCACTTGGTCAGGGAGCGCGTTCGTCGGGCCAAGGCTGCCATTATCGATGGCGTCGTCGTAGATATGACGGAGCACGTTGACCGAAAGCAGAGCAGCCCCGCCCGGTTCGCGCAGGAGCTGCTGTAGGGCTTGCAAGTCCTCCGGCGTCATCCGAACCCGTTGGGGGCCTGGCGCTGCGTCGAGCATCCCCGGGATGCGCCGGTCGACCTCTTTGAGCTGAGTCCGGACGCGATCCTTGAGGGTCGGCGGCGGCGACCCACAAGACGCCTGAGGGTTCACTCCGCCGAGGATCAAAGCGTTACATCCGCCGGGCCCCGGTGCCGACTGAGTGATGGTCGCGCCGCGAGCGTCAACCGATCCAGCCCCTAAGGTAGGCCCCGCCGCGACCAGTCGCGGCGGCGGCGGCGCCGGTTTAATTCCGACCGGCGTGGCGGCGATCCGGACGCCCGCTAGGAAGTCCTCGACGTGGACGACGCACACGCGATAGCTGGCTCGGTCGAACGCGAGATCCCGCTGCGCTAGTCCCTTCCACCAGTCGGCCTTTCCCCCAATTTCGCCGCCGACCTGCGCCTCAAGGAGGAGCTTTTCGAGACCTTTGGGGGAGACGGACGCTGTGATCTTGCCGTCGAGCGACCTAGGGCGTGGACTCATAAGCTCTGAGCCAGAGTCGTGTTGAAGCGAGCAGGACTGCGGCGAGGAAGTTGCGGGCCAGTTTGTCGAAGCGGGTTGCGACGCGG
>Ga0116231_10005533_pt1 | contig 24815 bp, 19 predicted proteins | sample S1TSphgellanicum_2_FD_89695 | JGI IMG/M metagenome (GOLD analysis project Ga0116231, IMG submission 89695) | Host-associated microbial communities from peat moss isolated from Minnesota, USA - S1T2_Fd - Sphagnum magellanicum MG | ecosystem: Host-associated > Plants > Peat moss > Unclassified... | reverse complement strand
TGCGCCTCGGCACGCTGCAGTCGATGATGAAGGGCCTGGACGACCTCTATACCACGGCGCAGAAGAGTCCGTAGGTGCTGATCGCCGTCGACAACACGCCCTGGCGGTAACCGTCTCCCCCGGCCTCCCCCACCGCCGGGGGAGCGGGAAATTTCCGTTCCGTGAAGGGTTAAGCTCTACGGGCCGCTGTCGGTCTGCACGAACAAGCGCCGCTGCTGACCGACTGCCTCCGCGAGACCGGTGTTACTGTGAATAAATACAGTATCATCGTGGCTCTCGATCCAGGGGTCGACGATGGCCGCCAAGCCCATCCGCAGCACACTGCTCGAAGGCGCCTTTGCCGATCTCAAGGGCCGCGGCGCACGCAGCAACCGCGAATCCCGCTTCATCGCGGCCGTTCACGCCACCGACCCGGAATATCTCGAGCACGAGCGCCTCGAGCGCCAGGGCGCGGCCGGGGGCGACGGCGCTGGCGAGGGAGGCGGTGACGGCGCCGCGCCGGCGCTTCCCGCGGCGGTGGCCATCAAGACCCACGTCACGCACGAGCGCGCGCGCTCCATCATCAGCCGCAACCAGTCGCCCGACATCCCGTTCGACCAGTCGATCAACCCGTATCGCGGCTGCGAACACGGCTGCGTCTACTGCTACGCGCGGCCCAGCCACGCCTACCTGGGCCTGTCCGCCGGCGTGGACTTCGAAACCCGGCTCTACGCCAAGGACAACGCGGCCGAGCTGCTCGAGCAGGAGCTGCGCAAGCCCGGGTACCGTCCCGCGCTGATCGCGCTGGGCGCCAACACCGACCCGTACCAGCCGCTGGAAAAGGACCTGCGCATCACGCGCGACGTGCTCCAGGTGCTGGCCGATTTCCATCATCCGGTGGCCATCACCACCAAGTCGGCGCTGGTGCTGCGCGACCTCGACCTGCTGCAGCGCCTGGCGCGGGAGAACCTCGTACGCGTGTTCCTGTCGGTGGGTTCGCTCGACCGGCGCCTCGCCCGCACGCTGGAGCCGCGCGCCAGCACCCCGGCGCTGCGCATCGAGGCGATCCGCACGCTGGCCCAGGCCGGCATCCCGGCCGGCGTCATCGCGGCGCCGATCATCCCGGGCCTGACCGACCCCGGGCTCGAGGCCGTCCTCGAGGCCGCAGCGGGCGCCAGTGCCCGCCATGCCGGCTACGTGCTGCTGCGCCTGCCGCTGGAGGTGCGCGACCTTTTCGTCGAATGGCTGCAGGAGTTCGCGCCGCTGCGCGCGGCGCACGTGATGAGTCTGGTGCGCCAGACGCGCGGCGGCCAGGATTATCAATCGGGCTTCGGCACGCGCATGGCGGGCACGGGCACCTACGCCACGCTGCTGCGCCAGCGCTTCGATCTCGCCTGCCGCCGCCTGGGCCTGCTCGGGGAGCGCCAGCCGCTGGACACCCGGCGCTTTGCCGTCCCGCAAGCGGCCACCGGGCAGCAGAGCCTTTTCTGAGCTGCGGCAGGGGCCGGCTCGGTGCGACGCCGCGCGGCCCTCAGGTGAAATCGCGCGCCAGGCTGCCCTGCACCTCGGCGGCGATCTCCCCGACCGCGTGGCAATAGTTCTCGTGGTCGATGCCCACCGCCACGCTGCGGCCGGCGCGAAATCCGGCGATGGCCGCCGGCGCGAGCTCGAAGCGCAGGAAGTGCACGGCCGAGGTCTTGTGCTCGTTCCCGCGCGGCAGGTCCTCGTCGGCGATCGCGTAGCAGGGCGTCAGGCCATCGACCTGCAGGTACACGCGGCTCTCGATCCCGACCAGGCGGCGCAGCTCGCGGGCGCGCTCCTGCGCATCCTCGTACTCGATCAACATGGTGGCCTTGAGGTTGTTGCCGTCGGGGATGAGCGGGTTGTAGGCATCGAGCTCGTCGCGGATGCCCTCGTCCTCGAAGGTCTTCTCGATGCGCAGCATCTCCTGGATCTGGTAGCGCACCGTGAGCTCGTCCTCGAAGATCAGCGTGACGTGCGGGCCGATGTGCAGCGTGCGATTCTTCTTGTGCGCCAGCACGCGGCTGCGGAATTCCTTGCGCTGGCGGGCATAGGCCTCCAGGGTGAGGAGGCTCGCGGCGGTAATGGCGGTCATGGGCATCTCACCGATGTGCCGGCATGCTCATTCGATGCCGTAGGCCATGCGCACCAGCGTGATCGGGTGCGCCAGTTCGGGCTGCGGCGACGGCGGATCCTGCGGGGCCGATTGCCCGATGCCCTGCTGGATGTGGTGGCCCGCCAGCTGGCAGTCGGAGCTGATGAAGTCGGGCCGCGCCGCGGCCATCGAACGGAAGACCGGCGTGCCGATCTTCATCGCCATCGCATGGAACTGGCGCTTGACGCCCCAGGTGCCGGCGTGGCCGGAACAGCGCTCGACCGTCGTCACGGTGGTCTGCGGGATCCAGTTGAGCACTTCTTCGGTCTTGCGGCCCAGGTTCTGCACGCGGCCGTGGCAGGGAACGTGGTAGGCGACCGCGCCCAGCGGACGCGGAAACTCGCGCTCGAGCAGGCCGTCGCGGTTGCGCGCGACGAGGTAGTCGAACGGATCCCACATCGCCGCGCTCACGGCCAGGACGTCCGCGTCGCCCGGAAACAGCAGCGGCAGCTCCTTGGAGAACATCAGCGTGCACGAGGGGATGGCGGCCAGTATCGCGTAGCCCTCGCGCGCCAGCCGCGCCAGCGGCGGGATGTTGATCTGCTTGAGACGGCGCAGCCCTTCGAGGTCGCCGAGCTCGAACTTGGGCATGCCGCAGCACGCTTCCTTCTCCACCAGGACATGGGGGATGGCGTTGTGCTGCAGGATCTTGATCAGGTCGTGTCCGATGCCCGGCTCGTTGTAGTTGACGTAGCAGGTGGCGTAGATGGCGACCTTGCCCGGCGTGCGCGCGCCATCGCGCACGGGCGGCGCCTCGTCGCCGTGCGCTGCGCGCCGGAACGGGGTGGCGGCGTAGTCCGGGCGCCATGCCCGGCGATCGACGCCCAGCACCTTCTCGGCGGCGTAGCGGCCGGCAGCGCCCTGGTTGGCCGCGTTGACCGCCTGCGTGACGATCGGGATGCCGGCGAACGTGCCCAGGCGGTCCGTCGCCGAGAGCACGCGGTCGCGCAGCCGGCCACCGGTCTTGCGGAAGGCAACGGCCTTGGCGCGCAGCATCAGGTGCGGAAAATCCAGATCCCAGGCATGCGGCGGCACGTAGGGGCACTTGGTCATGAAGCAGACGTCGCACAGGTAGCACTGCTCGACCACGTCGGCATAACGCTGCCTGGGCACCGCGTCGACCTCGCCCGTGCTGCTCGCATCGACCAGGTCGAACAGCGTGGGGAAGGCTCCGCACAGGCTCACGCAGCGGCGGCAGCCGTGGCAGATGTCGAACACGCGCCCGAGTTCCTTCTCCAGGCCCGCGTCGTCCCAGAACTCCGGCCGGTCCCACCCCACCGCGTGCCGGGTGGGCGCCTCCAGGCTTCCTTCCTTGATGCTCATCGGCGGCTTGCCTCCGTGCAGGCGCCTGGCATGGGCGCCAGGTGCGGGCAACAAGGCCCCCTCTCCCGCTTGCGGGAGAGGGAATGCACTGCCCTCTCCCGCGTGCGGGTGAGGACGCGCACGCTAATCGACTATGGCGTCGAGCGTGCGCTGGAACTTGTTGGCGTGGGAACGCTCGGCCTTGGCGAGCGTCTCGAACCAATCGGCGATCTCCTCGAAGCCTTCGGTGCGCGCCGCCTTGGCCATGCCCGGGTACATGTCCGTGTACTCGTGCGTCTCGCCGGCGATGGCCGCCTTGAGGTTGGAGCGCGTCGGACCGATCGGCAGGCCGGTGGCCGGATCGCCCACCTGCTCGAGGTATTCGAGGTGGCCGTGGGCATGCCCGGTTTCGCCTTCCGCGGTGGAACGGAACACGGCGGCGACATCGTTGTAGCCCTCGACGTCGGCCTTGGCCGCGAAGTAGAGGTAGCGACGATTGGCCTGGGACTCTCCGGCAAAGGCCGCCTTCAGGTTCTCCTCGGTTTTCGATCCCTTCAGTAGCATGAAATCCTCCTGGTTGATCCATCCTTGTAGCGCGACCCGTCTTGGCGAGGTCGTACTGGACAATCTACGCGCCCGCATACGATAGAACAAATGAATTGTCGTTATTCGTTTGATAGCGCCAGACTATATTCCAGCGGCGGCGCGGCGCGCGCGGGCACCGGCCGCGCCGGCACTCCCGCAGGGGCGCGATCGCGCCCGCGGGGCCGGGGTCCCGGCAAGCCTTGAAAAGTCGAAACGCTAGAAGTCGGCCGCGTCCATCGCCAGCGCACCGGCGCCGGAGGACGCGATGGCGGCGCCCAGCGCGGGCGCGGTGACGAGCACCTGCTCGGCGAAGAAACGCGCCGTGGCGATCTTGCTGCGATAGAAGGCGTCGTCGGCCGTGGCCAGGTGGCGCCGGGCGATGAGCGCGGCGCGCCCCATCTGCCAGCCGCCCAGCACGACGCCGCACAGCTTCAGATAGGGAACCGAACCGGCATAGGCGCCGCGGATGTCGCTGGCGCAGGCCTGCAGCAGATGGCGCACCGCGGCGCCCAGCGCATCGGCGCCGGCCTCCAGGCGCAGCGCGATGGCGGCGAGGTCGGCGTCGCCCAGGGTCGCGCCCTGGTCGCGCAGCTGCGCCGCGCAGGCGCGCACCTCGTCGACCAGCGCGCGGGCGGCGGCACCGCCGTCGCGCACGGTCTTGCGCCCGAGCAGGTCATTGGCCTGGATCGCCGTGGTGCCCTCGTAGATGGGCAGGATGCGGGCATCGCGGTAGTGCTGCGCAGCCCCGGTCTCCTCGATGAATCCCATGCCGCCGTGCACCTGGATGCCGGTGGAGGCGATCTCGACCGCGATCTCCGTGCTCCAGCCCTTGACCACCGGGACGAGGAAATCGTAGCGGGCCTGGGCCTGCGCCCGCTGCGCGGGATCGCGGTGGCGGCGTGCCCGGTCGTCCTGCGCCGCCGCCACGTAGGCGATCGCCCGCGCGGCCTCGACCTGCGCGCGCATCGACAGCAGCATGCGGCGCACGTCCGGATGCTCGATGATCGGCACGGCGGCGGCCGAGCCCTCGACCGCACGGCCCTGGACGCGCTCGCGCGCATAGGCCACGGCCTGCTGGTAGGCGCGCTCGCCCAGCGCGATACCCTGCAGGCCGACCTGGAAGCGCGCGGCGTTCATCATGATGAACATCAGCTCGAGGCCGCGGTTCTCCGCCCCGACGATCTCGGCCAGCGCGCCGGCCCCGGCCGCGCCGCGCCCGTCGCCGAATATGAGCACGGCCGTCGGGCTGCCCTTGATGCCCAGCTTGTGCTCGAGCGAGGCGCAGTAGACGTCATTGCGCGGCCCCAGGCTGCCATCGGCCGCGGGCAGGAACTTGGGCACGGCGAACAGCGAGAGGCCCTTGACGCCCGACGGCGCATCGGCGCAACGGGCCAGCACCAGGTGGACGATGTTCTCGGCCAGGTCGTGCTCGCCGTAGGTGATGTAGATCTTCTGGCCGAACAGGCGGTAGCGTCCGTCGGCCTGGCGCTCGGCGCGGGTGCGCACCAGCGACAGGTCCGAGCCGGCCTGCGGCTCGGTGAGGTTCATCGTTCCGGTCCAGCGGCCATCGATGAGCCGGGGCACGTAGCGCCGCTGCTGCTCCTCGGAGCCGGCCGTGAGCAAGGCCTCGATCACGCCGTCGGTGAGCAGCGGGCACAGCGCGAAGGCCAGGCTCGACGACTGCAGCATCTCCAGGCAGGCCGTGGCCACGAGCTTGGGCAGGCCCTGGCCGCCATGGTCTGCCGGATGCATGACCCCCTGCCAGCCGCCCTCGGCAAAGGCCCGGAAGGCCGCGCGGAAACCCGGCGCGGTGGCCACGCTGCCCTGGTCCCAGCGCGGCGGCTGGGTGTCGCCGACCCGGTTGAGCGGGGCGATGACCTCGGCCATCAGGCGCGCGCATTCCTCCAGCACCGCGTCGACCGTGTCGTCGCCGGCCTCCTCGTAGCCGGGCAGCGCCTGCACGGCGTCCAGGCCCGCCAGCTCGCGCATCGCAAAGCGCATCTCGCGCAGCGGCGCCTGGTAGCGCGTGCTCATGGCGCCGGCTCGGCGAGCTTCTCGATCAGCTCCGGCACTGCGGTGAACAGATCGGCGACCAGGCCGTAGTCGGCGACCTGGAAGATCGGCGCGTCGGCGTCCTTGTTGATCGCGACGATCACCTTGGAGTCCTTCATCCCGGCCAGGTGCTGGATCGCGCCGGAGATGCCCACCGCGATGTAGAGCTGCGGGGCGACGATCTTGCCGGTCTGGCCGACCTGCCAGTCGTTGGGCGCATAGCCGGCGTCGACGGCCGCGCGCGAAGCGCCCAGCGCGGCGTGCAGCCGCGTGGCGAGCCCCTCGAGGATCTTGAAGTTCTCCGCCGAGCCCAGGCCCCGGCCGCCGGAGACCACGACCTTGGCCCCCTGCAGCTCGGGCCGGTCCGACTTGGCCAATTCGCGGCCGACGAAACGCGACAGCGCGCCCACGGCGACCGCCGCGACCGGCTCGATGGGGGCGCCGCCGCCGTCGGCAGCCGGCGCGAAGCTGGTCGGGCGGGCGGTGACGAGTATCGTCGGATCGGCCGATTGCACCGTGGCGATCGCGTTGCCGGCGTAGATGGGCCGCGCGTAGGTGTCGTGGGCCAGCACCGCGATGGCATCGGAGACCTGCGCGCAATCGAGGCGTGCGGCCACGCGCGGCAGCACGTTCTTGCCGTAGCTCGTGGCCGGCGCGAACAGGTGGGTGTAGCCGCCGGCGCAGGCCAGCAGTTGTTCGGCGACGTTCTCGGCCAGCGCATCGGCGTGCGCCGGCGCATCGGCGAGCAGCACGCGGCCGACGCCGGCGATCGCCGCGGCCTGCTGCGCGACCGCGGCGCAGCCGCTGCCCACCACGAGGATGTCGACCGCCCCGGCGGCCTGCGCGGCGGCGGTGACCACGCTGCGCGTGGCCGGCTTGAGCGTGGCGTTGTCGTGCTCGGCCAGGACCAGTGCTTTCATCTCGTCACCCCGTGGATCATGGAATCACCTTGGCCTCACCGCGCAACTTGGCCACCAGGGTGGCCACGTCGGGCACCAGGATCCCGGCCTGGCGCTGCGCCGGTTCGCTGACCTTGAGCGTCTTCAGGCGCGGGGCGACGTCGACGCCCAGCGCCTCCGGCGTCAGGACCTCGAGCGGCTTCTTCTTGGCCTTCATGATGTTGGGCAGCGTCACGTAGCGCGGTTCATTGAGGCGCAGGTCGGTGGTGACCACGGCCGGGAGCCGGACCGCCACGGTCTCGAGGCCGCCGTCGACCTCGCGCAGCACCTCGGCCCAGCCATCGGCGATGCGCAGGCGCGAGGCGAAGGTGGCCTGCGCGATGCCGCGCAGCGCCGCGAGCATCTGCCCGGTCTGGTTGGCGTCGTCGTCGATCGCCTGCTTGCCCAGGATGACGAGCTGGGGCTGCTCGCGCTCCACCAGGGCCGACAGCAGCTTGGCCACGGCCAAGGGCTGCAGTTCGGCGTCGGTCTGGACCAGTATCGCCCGGTCGGCGCCGATGGCCAGCGCGGTGCGCAGCGTCTCCTGGCACTGCGCCACGCCGCACGAGACGGCCACCACCTCGGTGGCCGAGCCGGCCTCCTTGAGGCGCATCGCCTCCTCCACGCCGATCTCGTCGAACGGGTTCATCGACATCTTGACGTTGGCGATGTCGACGCCGCTCTGGTCGGGCTTTACCCGGACCTTGACGTTGTAGTCGACCACCCGCTTGACGCAGACCAGTACCTTCATCGCCGCCCTTCATCGTCCCGCAAACCGGCCCGGCTGGACCCAACCGAAAAGCATACTAAAAAAGGCCCCCAAGAAAGCTCGGGCGGCCGCCGCGGGCCGCGCGTCCGGCGCCAGCGGACCGGCATGGTACCGCGCCGTCGCCGCCTCCTGCGGCGCGCGCTGCGACGCGGCCTACGACGCCCCCGCGCCCCTACAATAGGCCTGCCGGCCGACCCGGCCCGGACTCGCGGCGCCATCGATCCGCGCCCGCGTCCCTTTTACCGGCATCCTCGCATCATGGCATCCGCAGCACCCACACCGGCTGGCCCGCAGCGCGTACGAGCACCGGGGCGCATCGCGCTGCGCGGCGCACTCCTGGGCCTGATCGCCGGCGCGCTGCTCGGCTGCCAGGCGCTGCCGCCGGCCGCGGTGCCCACAACCCCCGGCGCCACCGTGCCGCCACGGGTGGAAGCCCCACCCTCGTCCCGGCCCCCGACCGGGGCGCCGTCGGGCCAGGGGGATGGCACCGCGCCGACGCTGCCGTCCGCGCAGCCCGAGGACGGGCTTGCCCCGGCGCTGCCGCCCCCGCCAGCGCCTCCGGCGCCAACGGCGATCACCCCGCCGCCGCGGCCCCTGCACGTCGCCCTGGCGCTGGGCGGCGGCGCGGCGCGGGGCTTCGCCCACGTCGGCGTGATCAAGGCGCTGGAGGCGCGCGGCATCCACCCGGACATCATCGTCGGCACCAGCGTCGGGGCCTTCGTCGGCGCGCTCTACGCCGCCGGGCTCGACGGCCCCGAACTGCAGCACGTGGCGCTCCGGTTCGAGGAATCGACGGTCACGGACTGGTCGCTGCCCGCGCGCGGCATCTTCAAGGGCCAGGCGCTGCAGGATTTCGTCAACCGGGAGATTGGGCAGCGGCCGATGGAGCGGCTGCCGCGCAAGCTCGCGATCATCGCCACGGACCTCGGGACGGGCCAGATGATGGTGTTCGAGCGCGGCAATGTCGGCATGGCGGTGCGCGCCTCGAGCAGCGTTCCAGGCGTGTTCCAGCCGGTGACCATCGGCGGGCACGAGTACGTCGACGGCGGCCTGGTCAGCCCCGTGCCGGTGCAGACGGCCCGCCGCCTGGGCGCCGACGTCGTCATCGCCGTGGATGTCTCCAAGCAGCCGGCCAACCAGAGCACGACGGGGGCGTTCGACATCCTGCTGCAGACCTTCACCATCATGGGCCAGGTCATCGCCCGCTCCGAGTTGACCGGGGCCGACGTGGTGCTGCGGCCTTCGCTCAACCGGGTCGGCAGCACCGACTTCGCCGCGCGTGAGCTGTCGATCACCGAGGGCGAGCAGGCGGTGGCGGCCCAGGCCGACCGGATCGCGCTGGTCATCGAACGCGCGCGGCAAAGCCTCGCGGGAGGCGGAAGTCCCCTGCCAAATCCGTGAATCAAGACCCAGCAACCATCGGTCGGGCGTGATATGTTGACGCGTATGCGTTCGCTGGAAGTCAGACCATGAGAGGCGCACCTGGCGCATCGGATTCAGGGAAGGCGGTAGGTCCGTGACGGTGCGCGGGGTCCCCGCTGTGGCGGCGGAATCCGGCGCCGATGCGGCCCCGGCAGCAGCGCCCGAAGGCGCGCGCGCCGCGCTCGAGGGCCCCCGCCCGCGCGTGCTGCTGGCCGACACCGGGCGCATCTCGCGCGGCCCCATCGGCGCCGCCCTGCGCCAGCGCTACGACATCCGCGAGGTGGCCGACAGCGAAGCGGCCTGGCAGGCGGTGCTGCTCGACGCGTCCATCCGCGTGCTGGTGGCCGATGCCACCGCCTCGTCGATCCGCAGCTTCGACCTGCTGGGGCGCCTGCGCGCCTCCAAGGTCCAGCGCATCCGCGAGATGCCGGCCATCGTCCTGCTCGACCGCGGCGGCTCGACCGACAGCCCGCGCGTGCTCGCGCTCGAGGCCACCGAACTGGTGCTCAACCAGGTGCCGCCGACCGATACCGCGGCCGAGCTGATGTCGCGCCTGCGCGTCCTGGTCGAGCTCGCCAACACGCGCGACGCGCTGATCGAAAGCCGCACCGAGCTCGATTCCGCGCGCACCGTCGACCCGGATACCGAACTGCTCACGCCGGCCGCCTTCGACCGGCAGGTCGAGAAACTGCTCTCCTATGCCCGCCGCGCGCTGTCCGACCTGGCGCTGATCTGCATCCGCGTCGAACTGTCGGCGCCGCAGGCCGAATCCTGGGACGGCGAGACCGAGCAGCGCATGCGCCTCGTGGGCCGCGCGCTGGGCACCACCGTGCGCCTGGAGGACCTGGCAACACGCTCCGACCGCACGGAGTTTTGCGTCGCCACGCAGAACAACGGCATGACCGACATGCTGCGGTTCGCGGCCCGGCTGCGCAAGGTGCTGGAGAACGTCGATGCCGCCGGCCCGGGCGTCGAGGTCTGGACCTGCATCGGCGTGGCCACGCTCTCCGAGGAACTGCGCCGCAGCGCCGCCGACCTGCGCGCCCAGGCCCAGAAGCGCGCGCAGATGGCGCAGGCGTCGCGCTCGCGCCGCATCATGCTGGGCGCCTCCGAGGCGGCCAAGGCGAGCGGCTTCGATCCGCGCGGCGAGACCGGATCGATGGACGTCGGGCTGGCCCTGGCCCTGATCGGCTCGGGCCGCGCGGCCGAGGTGGTCCCGCACCTGCCCCGATTGATCCAGCACCTCAAGCCCCTGTTGCGCCTGATCCGCCAGCAGCAAAACCTCAGCGCGGCGGGCGTCCCCGGGCCGGCGCCGGGCACCGAGAAGGCGCCGTGAGCGGGTATCGCGAATTCCACGCACGCTCCATCGCCGATCCGCAGGGCTTCTGGGCCGAACAGGCCGCGCTGGTCGACTGGCAGACGCCCGTCGGGCCGGTGCTGGACGCCTCGCGGCCGCCGTTCGCGCGCTGGTTCCCGGGCGCGCGCACCAACCTGTGCCACAACGCGCTCGACCGTCACCTGCCGGTGCGGGGCGGCCAGGCTGCGCTCATATTCATCTCGACCGAAACCGGCACGGAACGGACCTACACTTTCGACGAGCTGCACCGCGAGGTGAACGCCTGCGCTGCGGCGCTGCTGGCCCTGGGCGTCGAGGTGGGCGACCGCGTGCTGATCTACCTGCCGATGATCCCCGAGGCCGTATTCGCGATGCTGGCCTGCGTGCGCATCGGCGCAATTCATTCGGTAGTCTTCGGCGGCTTTGCCGCGCACAGCCTGGCTTCGCGCATCGACGACGCCCGGCCCCGCCTCATCGTTTCGGCCGACGCCGGCTCGCGCGCCGGCAGGATCGTCCCGTACAAGGAACTGCTCGACCAGGCGATCGCGCTGTCGCGCCAGCCGCCGGAGCACGTGCTCCTGGTGAACCGCGGGCTGGCGCCGATGGCGATGACACCCGGCCGCGACCTCGACTACGAGACGCTGCGCCGGGCGCACCGGGATGCCCTGGTGCCGTGCCGCTGGCTCGAGTCGAACGAAGCCTCGTACATCCTCTACACCTCGGGGACCACCGGGCGCCCCAAGGGCGTGCAGCGCGATACCGGCGGTTACGCGGTGGCGCTGGCCGCGTCGATGCGCCACATATTCCGTGGCAGCGCCGGCGGGACCTACTTTTGCACCAGCGACATCGGCTGGGTCGTCGGCCACAGCTATATCGTCTACGGCCCGCTGATCGCCGGCATGGCGACGATCCTCTACGAGGGCACGCCGGTGCGTCCGGACGGTGCCGTGTGGTGGCGCATCGTCGAGCAGCATCGCGTCGACGTGATGTTCTCCTCGCCCACCGCCATCCGCGTGCTCAAGAAGCAGGATCCGGCCCTGTTGCGGCGCCACGACCTGTCCTCGCTCCAGACGCTGTTCCTGGCCGGCGAGCCGCTGGACGAACCCACCGGGCGCTGGATCGCCGAGGGCCTGGGCAAGCCGGTGCTCGACAACTACTGGCAGACGGAGACCGGCTGGCCGATCATCGCCACGCCGCGCGGGGTCGAGGCGCTGCCGGCCAAGTTCGGCAGCCCGGGGCTGGCGTGCTACGGCTACGACGTGCGCCTGTACGACGAACTGACCGGGGCCGAGGTCGGCAATCACACCAAGGGCGTGGTGGCGATCGTCGGACCCTTGCCGCCGGGCTGCATGAGCACGATCTGGGGCGACGACGAGCGCTTCGTCGCGACCTACTGGCGCAGCGTGCCCGGCCGCAGCGTCTACTCCACTTTCGACTGGGGCATACGCGACGATGACGGCTATTTTTTCCTGCTCGGCCGCACCGATGACGTGATCAACGTCGCCGGCCACCGCCTGGGCACGCGCGAGATCGAGGAAGCGATCAGCGCGCACTCCGCCGTCGCCGAGGTCGCGGTCGTCGGCGTGGCCGATGCGCTCAAGGGGCAGGTGGCGATGGCCTTCGTCGTTGCGCGCGACCCGGCGGCGGCAGCGACACCGGCGCAGCGCGTGGCCCTGGAAGCGCAGATCTTCCGCCAGGTCGACACCAGCCTGGGCGCGGTCGGCCGGCCGGCCCGCGTGCACTTCGTAGGTGCGCTGCCCAAGACCCGCTCCGGCAAGCTGCTGCGCCGCACCATCCAGGCGATCTGCGAGGGCCGCGACGCGGGCGACCTGACCACGATCGAGGATCCGGCCGCGCTCGAATCGATCCGCGCGGCGCTCGGCGCCTGAGGCGGCCCGCCGCGCCGCTCATCCGGGCATCCCGCGCGCGCGGGCGTGGATGGCCGGCCGATACTCGGGTACGCTGCAAGGTCCTGCGGTCGCCGGCCCCGATGCCGCCGCACCGCCAACCACGGCCCATCGCCAGCCCAGCGCGGGCGCCAGGCTGTCGACACCCGAGCGACCCGCCATGGATGAGCTACCGAAATCGCCGCCCTCCGCCGCCGATGCCGCCATCGCCCTGGAGCGGCGCGTCAGCGCCAACAACTACGCCCCGGTCGATGTCGTCCTGCACCGGGGCCAGGCCGAATGGCTGTTCGACATCGAGGGGCGCCGGTACCTGGACATGATGAGCGCCTACTCGGCGGTGAGCCACGGCCATTCGCACCCGCGCCTGGTCGCCGCGCTCAGCCGCCAGGCGCAGCAGCTGGCGATCACCTCGCGCGCCTACCGCACGCCGGTCCTGGGTCCGTTCCTCGAGAAGCTCCTGGGCCTGACCGGCCTGGACCGGGCGCTGCCGGCCAACGGCGGGGTCGAGTCCGTCGAGGCTGCCATCAAGGCGGCGCGGCGCTGGGGCTACCGCGTCAAGTCGATCGCCCCCGACCAGGCCAACATCGTCGTGGCGAGCGGCAATTTCCACGGCCGCACGACGGCCGTGGTGGGGTTTTCCTCGGAAGACGACTACCGCGCCGACTTCGGTCCGTTCGCGCCCGGATTTCGCCATTTCGCGTTCGGCGACCTCGACTCGCTGGCGGCCGCCATCGACGACAACACCTGCGCCGTGCTGTTCGAGCCGATCCAGGGCGAGGCCGGCATCCGCGTCCCGCCGGACGGCTTCCTGCGGGGCGCGCGCGCCATTTGCGATGCGCGCCGCGTGCTGTTGATCCTCGACGAGATCCAGTCGGGCCTGGGCCGTACGGGGCGCTGGTTCGCGCACCAGCACGAAGGCATCCGTCCCGACGGCCTCATCCTGGGCAAGGCGCTGGGCGGCGGTCTGCTGCCGGTGAGCTGCTTCGTGGCCACGCGCGAAGTGATGGACCTGCTCGGCCCGGGCAGCCACGGCTCCACCTTCGGCGGCAATCCGCTGGCCGCCGCCGTGGCCCACGAGGCGCTGCGGGTCATCGAGGACGAGCGCCTGGTGGAACGCAGCGCCGAGCTCGGCAGCCACCTGATGGAACGGCTGCGCCAATTGCAGGCGCAGCAGCGCGTGCCGCTCATCCGCGAGGTGCGCGGCCGCGGATTGTGGGCGGGCGTGGACATGGACCCGGCGCTGGTGCGCGCGCGTGCGGTGGTCGACCGCCTGGTCCAGCGCGGCGTGCTGTCCAAGGACACGCACGAAACCGTGATCCGCTTCGCGCCGCCGCTGGTCATCGCGCGCGAGTCCCTCGACATGGGGATCGACGCCTTTGCCGAGGTACTGCGCGAATTCGAAGCCGCGGCGCCGGGCCAGGTGCGCCGCGGACAGCAGCAGGCGCCGGCGGCGCAGACCGCCGATTCGGTCGCCTGAGGTAATGAGGCAATCGTTGCCTGCGGCCACAGCGCAGTTCTCCCTCTCCCGCAAGGCGGGAGAGGGTTGGGGAGAGGGTGCGCGCTGAGGCGATACGTGCTGCTGACACCCTCTCCCCTGCCCTCTCCCGCCCTGCGGGAGAGGGAGAAATTCACGTGCAGTGCAGACGGCCGCTCATAGCTGCGCCAGCGTGCGCACGTGGCTGGCCGCGCTGCGGCCCAGCGCGCTCAGGTTGTAGCCGCCCTCCAGCGAACTGACGATGCGCCCCTCGCCGTGGCGCTGCGCCACCTCCATCAGGCGCTCGGTGATGTAGACGTAGTCGGCTTCGACCAGGCTCATCTGGCCGATGTCGTCCTCGCGGTGGGCATCGAAACCGGCCGAGACGAAGATCATCTGCGGGCGGAACCGCTCCAGCCGCGGCACCCAGACCTCGTCGACCAGCGCACGCACGCGCGTGCCGTCGGATCCGGCGGGCAACGGGATATTGACCATGTTTTCCCTCGGATCGTCCGTGCCGCTATACGGGTAAAACGGATGTTGGAAGAAACTGGTCATCAGCACACGCTCCTCCCCATGCTCGATTCCCGCGAGAATCTCCTCCGTGCCGTTGCCATGATGCACGTCGAAATCGACCACCGCGACGCGCTCCAGCCCGTGCGCCTCGAGCGCGTGCAGCACGCCCACGGCGATGTTGTTGACCAGGCAAAAACCCATCGCCGTGGCCGGGCGCGCATGGTGACCCGGCGGACGCACGGCGCAAAATGCATTGGCAAGCCTGCCGCCGATGACCCGATCGGTGGCCTCCACCACGGCGCCCGCGGCGTGCAGCACCGCCGTCCAGGTTTGCGGACACATCAGGGTATCGGGATCCAGAACATGGTATCCGTCCGCGGGGACACTGCGTTGCAACATGGCGATATATGCCGGATCATGCACGCGGACGAGTGCCTCGAGCGACGCCGCGGGTGCCTCGAGGTACTGCAGGTGCTGCGCAATCCCCGACGTGATCAGCCGGTCCTGGATCGCCGCGATGCGTGCCGGGCACTCCGGGTGCCAGCTTCCCATCTCGTGTGCCACGCAAGCCGCATGCGTCAACAAGCCGGTTTCCAAGTCCCATTCTCCTTTCCCACCTCCAGGCTCCCATGTTAGAGAAATTCCAGGCTTGTGCCGCGCGCATCGGCACCGTGATCGTCGGCAAGGACCTGCAGATCCGCCAGAGCTTGACCTGCCTGCTGGGCGGCGGCCACCTGCTGATCGAGGACGCTCCCGGCGTGGGCAAGACCACGCTGGCCCACGCGATCTCGATATCGCTCGGCCTGCCGTTCCGGCGCATCCAGTTCACGAGCGACCTTCTGCCCTCCGACGTCATCGGCGTCTCGGTCTACGAGCGCACCAGCGGCCAGTTCACGTTCCATCCCGGCCCGATCTTCACCGAGGTGTTGCTGGCCGACGAGATCAACCGCGCCAGCCCCAAGACCCAGAGCGCGCTGCTCGAGGCGATGGAGGAGAGCCAGGTCTCGATCGACGGCATGGCGCGGCCGCTGCCACAGCCCTTCTTCGTCATCGCCACGCAGAATCCGCTGCACCAGATCGGCACCTTCCCGCTGCCCGAATCGCAGCTCGACCGCTTCCTGATGTGCATCTCGCTGGGCTATCCCGACCATGCGGCCGAGCGCGCGCTGCTGGGCGGCGAGTCGCGGCGCGACATGCTCAAGACCATGCCGGCCATCTCGCGGGCCTCGGACCTGCTGGCCGCGCAGCAGGCGGTCAAGCAGGTCTACTGCTCCGATGCGCTGCTCGATTACGTCCAGGCGCTGCTGGCCTACTCGCGCACTTCGGGGGCGTTCGTCGACGGCCTGAGCCCGCGCGCCGGGCTGGCGCTGCTGGCAGCCGCGCGCGCCTGGGCCTGGCTCGACCGCCGCGACCACGTGATACCGGAGGACGTGCAGAACGTGGTTCCCGGCGTGGTCGGCCACCGGCTGCGCGCCGCGACACGCGATGGCGGCCGGGCACTGAGCGGGCGCGAGCTGGCGACCAACCTGCTGCAGGCGGTGCCGCTGCCGTGATCGCGCGGCCAGGTCCATGATCCGACACGCCTGCCACCCTTGCGCGCACCGCCGCGCGCGCCGACCGCCACCGGGCACCCCGTCGTGAACGCACGCCTCCAGGCGCTGCAGCCGCGCGTGGTCCAATGGCTCTTTCGCAACCACCTGGAGCCGCAGGGCGACGTGACCCTGGACCGGCGCCGCGTCTTCATCCTGCCCACGCGCGCGGGCCTGGTGTTCTGCTTCATGGCGGTGGTGGTGTGGTTCGGATCGCTCAACTTCAACCTGCAGCTGGGCTACCTGCTGGCGTTTCTCGTGCTCAGCATCGCGCTCGTGGGCATGCACCAGACGCACCGCAACCTGGCCCATCTCGTGGTGCGCGAACAGCGTGCCGCCTCGGTGCATGCCGGCGAGATCGCCGACTTCGAGTTCGTGATCGACAATCCCACCGGCGAGCCGCGCTATGCGATCCGGTTCGCCTTCGTGCTGCCGCGGCGCCGGCGCCCGCGCGCCGCCGAGCGCCCGGGCCAGGGCGTGTGGGTGGACGTCGCGGCCTCGAGCAGCGTGCGCGCCAGCATCGGCCTGCCGACCCGGCGCCGCGGCCGGCGCTCGTGTCCGCGCGTGCGCATATCGACCCGCTTCCCGTTCGGGCTCTGGGAGGCCTGGGCCTACGCCTCGCCGCGCATGACGACGATCGTCTACGCCGCGCCGGAGACCGACGCCCCGCCGATCCCGCCGGGCAGCGGCGGCGACCGCGACATCGCCAACGGGATCATCGCCGGCAACGACGACTTCGCCGGCGTGCGCCCCTACCGCACCGGCGACCCGCTCAAGGCCATCGCCTGGCGCCTGGCGGCGCACAGCGATGAGCTGTCGGTGAAGCTCTTCGAATCGAGCGCGGGCGAGGAGACGCTGCTCGACTTCGACGCGCTGCCGGCGTCGCTGCCGCTGGAGCGGCGCATCTCGCGCCTGACGCGCTGGGTGCTCGATGCCGAGGCCAGCGGCGTGCGCTACAGCCTCAGCCTGCCGGGGAGCCACATCACGACCGCCACCGGCCCGGTGCAGCGCGCGCGCTGCCTCGAGGCGCTGGCGCTGTTCCCGGCGCACTGATGGCCAGCGCCGCCACGCTGGCGCGCGGACGCCGCTCCCGCTTGATGGCACGGCGGCTGGGCGCCTGGCTGCAGCCGCAGATCTCGAGCGGCGCGCGCGAGCAGCGCGACCAGGCCGTGCTGCTGCTGGCCATCGCGGTGGTCGTGGCACCGCACTTCCAGCACCTGCCGGTCTGGTCCACCGTGGCGATCGGGGTTGCGTGGATATGGCGCTCCTGGCTGACGCAAAAGCTCAAGCCGGCGCCGGGGCGCCTGGTCATGTTCGTGCTCCTGCTGCTCGGCACCGCCGCCGTCTGGCTGCAGTACGGCACCCTGTTCGGGCGCGACGCGAGCGTGAACTTCCTGCTCATCCTGATCGGGCTCAAGGTGCTCGAGATGCGCGCCCACCGCGACGTGCAGGTGATCGTCTTCCTCTCGCTGTTCGTCCTCCAGACGCAGTTCCTGTACGACCAGGGCGCGCTGTCGGCGGTGCTGATGGTGGTGTCGGTGGGGATGCTCTTCTTCGTGCTGATCAGCGTCAACCTGCCCGAGGGCGACATCTCGTTCAGCCGCAAGCTGCGCTACCTGCTGCGCGTGTTCCTGCTCGCGCTGCCGCTGACCCTGACGCTGTTCTTCCTTTTTCCGCGCCTGCCCTCGCCGATAGCCCACGTCAGCGGCGGCGAGCAGCACGCCGGCACCGGGCTGTCGGACTCGATGTCGCCCAATTCGATGCGCCAGCTGCTGCGCAACGACGACGTGGCGCTGCGCGCGCGCTTCGACCACGGCGTGCCGCCCCAGCACCTGTTGTACTGGCGCGGCCCGGTCTTCACCGTCTTCGACGGCAAGACCTGGTGGCCCGGTCCGTTCCAGCAGGCCGGCGGGCAGCGGCGCATGGCGGCCGACCTGGAGCTGGACCGCGACAGCGCGATCGACTACACGGTGACGCTGGAGCCCACCCAGCAGCACGAGCTGTTCGCGCTGGAGATGACCGACGCCATCGTCGATCCGGCAGCCCCCGACGTGCACCTGAGCCCCACCCTGGAGCTGCAGACGGCGCTGCCCATCTCGAGCCGGCGCCGCTACCGCCTGCACAGCTTCACGTCGTATCGGGCCCAGGCGCAGGCGGCGATCGACGAGGCCCGCGACGCGCGGCAGCTGCCCGATGGATTCAACCCGCGCACGCTGTCCTGGGCCGCCGAGCTGCGCGGCCGCATCGCCGGCACGCAGCCGCCGCACGACCCGGCCGCCGTGGCGGCGCTGGACCGGCGCCTGGTCGCGGCGGTGCTGCGGCATTTCCACGAGCAGGCCTTCCACTACAACATCAACGCCCCCGCCCTGGGAAGCGATTCGGTCGACGAATTCCTGTTCGACACGCGCGAGGGCTACTGCGAGCACTACGCCTCGGCCTTCGTCGTGCTCATGCGCGCGATGGGCGTGCCCGCCCGCGTGGTCACGGGCTACCAGGGCGGGGAGGTCAATCCGGTCGACGGCTACCTGACCGTGCGCCAGTCCGATGCGCACGCGTGGGCGGAAGTCTGGATCCCGGGGCAAGGCTGGGTGCGCGAGGATCCGACGGCGGCGGTCGCACCGGACCGGATCGATCACACGGTGCGCGAGCTCAACGAGGCCGGCTTGCGCGCGGGCAACCCGGGCTGGTCGTGGCTGCGCCAGTGGCGCATGGACCGCGAGGCGATCGAGAACACCTGGAACCAGTGGTTCCTCTCCTACTCGGCCGAGCGCCAGCGGCGCCTGATCGCGTTCCTCGGACTGGACCCGAGCATCGAGAACATCACGATCGTGGCGATCGCGGTCTTCTGCGTGCTGATGGCCGTCATGGCGGTGACTTCGCTGCGGCGGCGCGCGGTGCGCGAGCCGCTGGCCGAACTGGTGTTCCAGCTGCGCGGCAAGCTCGCGCGCCAGGACGTGCACGTGCCGCACGAGATGGGCCTGCACGACATGGGCAGCTACCTGGAGCCACGGCTCGACCCGGCCTGCATGCCGGAGGGCCGCCAGTTGCTCGCCGACATCAGCGCCGCGCGCTACGCGCGTCCGGGCGCGGGGCGCGCCGGGCTGCGGCTGCGCAGCCTGCGCGCGCGGCTGCGGCGCTGGCAGCCGATGCGCGCAGAGACTTGATACGGGGCCCCGACCGCCGCCCTCGCCCTGCCCTCGCCCTGCCGTCGCCCTCGCCCTCTCCCCCGCCCTCTCCCGCACGCGGGAGAGGGGGTCTTTCGGCGTGGGGGTTAGGCGGCTGCGGCGGTTAGTTCGAAGGCGATCGAGCCGACGCGGTCTACGCCGCCCTTGATGACGTCGCCGGGGCGGATCGGTGCGACGCCGGCTGGCGTGCCGGTGAAGACGAGGTCGCCGGGCGCCAGCGAAAAGTAACGTGACAGATGCTCGATGATCTCGCTCACGCTCCAGATCATGCGTGCGATATCGCCGTCCTGGCGCCGCTGGCCGTTGACGTCGAGCCAGATGCGGCCGCTTTCCATCGGTCCGCAGGCCTGGGCCGGGCGTATCGGCGATAGGGGGGCCGAGCGGTCGAAGGACTTGCTGATCTCCCAGGGCCGGCCCTGCTTCTTCATCATCGACTGCAGGTCGCGGCGCGTGAGGTCGACGCCGACCGCGTAGCCCCAGACCATGGGCCCGGTGCGGCTGGCCGGCACGGCCGAGCCGTGCGCGCCGATGGCCACGACCAGCTCGATCTCGTATTGCAGATCGCCGGTCTCGGTCGGGTAGGGCAGGCGGGCGAGCGCGCCGTCGGCGATCAGGAACAGCGCATCGGCGGGCTTGGCGAAGAAGAAGGGGGCCTCGCGCTCCGAGGCACCCATCTCGCGCGCGTGGTCGGCGTAGTTGCGGCCGACGCAATAGATGCGGCGCACGGGGAAAAGGTCGGTGGTCCCGACGACCGGCACGACGGCCTGCCCCGGCGCTGCGAATACATAGCCCATAGTGGCCTCCCGCTGCAGAGCCGCATTTTACGCGTGCGGCGCGCTGGCGCGGAGCGGGCCGGATCGCGTACAGTTCCGCCATGTCTACCGTACCGTCAATGTCCGTCGCGCGGGACGCGCGCGGCGCCGTACTGGGCGGCGTCGCGGCGATCGCCGTGGACAGCACCAGCCGCACGGATCGCATGCCCTCGATCTCCTGCGTCGTGCCGGCCTTCAACGAGGCGCAGAACCTGCCGCGCCTGATCCCCGAGCTGATCGAGCAACTGCGCGCGCTCGCACCCCGCTGGGAGATCATCGTCGTCGACGACGGCAGCCGCGATTCGACCCTCGCGACGCTCGAGCCCTGGCTCGACGGTACCGGAGTCGTCTGCCTGGCGCTGTCGCGCAATTTCGGCAAGGAGGCGGCACTGGGCGCGGGGCTGGACCACGCACAGGGCGACGTCGTGATCACGCTGGATGCCGACCTGCAGCACCCGGTGGAGCTGCTGCCGAGCATGCTCGCCGGCTGGCGCGAGGGCGCCGACATGGTGTACGCCGTGCGCAGCGACCGCAGCACCGAATCGGCCTTCAAGCGCGTCGGCGCGCGCATCTTCTATTCCGTGCTCAAATTCGGCTCGAAGATCGACATCCCGCCCCATGCGGGTGACTTTCGCCTGATGGACCGCTGCGTGGTCGACGCGCTGTGCGCGCTGCCCGAGCGCACGCGCTTCATGAAGGGCCTGTACGCGTGGGTCGGCTACCGCTCGCGCGCGATCGAATTCACCCCGCCGCCGCGTTTTGCCGGGCGCAGCGGCTTTGGCCTGCGCGCGCTGCTGTCGCTGGCCGCCTCGGGCATCACCGCCTTCTCCAACCTGCCGCTGCGGGTAGCCAGCGCGCTGGGCTCGCTGCTGGCGGTCATCGCGATCGGCTACGGCACCTGGGTCATCATCGATCATTTCATCAACGGCAGCGGCGTGGCGGGCTGGGCGACGATCGTCGTCGGCCTGATGTTCTTCAGCGGCGTGCAGCTGCTCTTCATCGGCATCCTGGGCGAGTACCTGGGGCGCGTCTACGAGGAGGTCAAGCTGCGGCCGCGCTACATCGTCGCGCGGCGCATGGGCGGCAGCCCGATCGACGCGGCGGCGGCGGCCGATGCGGCGCTGGTGGCACGGCGACGGTGACCGCGGCCGCGCCGTCCGCCCCTGCCCCGAGCGCGCGCCACTGGATCGTCTGCGCCGATGATTTCGCCATCGACGATGGCGCGGTGGACGCCATCCTCGACCTGATCGAACGCGGCCGCGTCACGGCGACCAGCGCGCTGGTCGATGCGCCGCGCTGGCGCGCCGCCGCCGCGCTGCTGGCGGCCGCCGCTGCGAGCCCCGCGGCAAGCCCCGCGGCAAGCCCCGGTACCAGCGGCGCTGCAGGCGCGTCCCCGGGCCCCGGGCCGCGGCCGCGCCGCGCCGATGTCGGCCTGCACCTGAACCTGACGCAGGCATTCGGACCGCCGGGCCCGGCCCCGGGCACCGGCCGGTGGCCGCTGGGCGAGTTGATCGTGCGCTGCACGCTCGGGGCGATCGCGCCGGCCTTGCTGCGCGCGACGATCGAGCGCCAGCTCGACGCCTTCGAGGATGCGATGGGCCGGCGCCCGGACTACATCGACGGGCACCAGCACGTGCACCAGCTGGCAACCGTACGCGATCAGCTGGTCGCGATCGTGCGACGCCGCTACGGGGCCGACGCCCCCTGGCTGCGCAGCACGCGGGCGCCCGCGGGCGTGCGCGACATCAAGGCGCGCGGCATCGCCGCGCTGGGCGACCGGCCCCTGCGCGCGCTGGCCGGGGCGGCGCGGTTGCCGGTGAGCGCCTGGCTGGCCGGGGTCTACGACTTTCGCGCCGCCACCGGGCGGGACCGAGAGCGCTACCGCCGGCACCTGCGGCACTGGCTGCGCTGCGGTCCCGACGGAACGGTCCTGATGTGCCACCCGGCCGGGCGCGCGGGGCCGGCCGACCCGATCGCCGCCGCACGGACGATGGAATACGCGGTGCTCGGCAGCGAGGACTTCGGCACCGAGCTGGCCGCCGCCGGCATCTGCCTGGGCACGGGCAGCGCCTGGCTGGCCGCGCGCGCCGCGGCGCCGGCTCAGCCGGGTGGCGCCGGCGGCACCGCGCCGTAGTCGAGGCGGGACAGCGGCTGCGCCAGCCAGGGCCCGGCGACCGCCGGTTCGAGCCAGCGCATCAGGTCCAGGTCGGCGCGCTGCAACAGCGAATTGGCCGGATCCAGGACCATGGCGTGGAAGAGCGGCGCCAGGCCCATCACCTCGGGATCGCAGGCCAGCACCCATTCGTCGGGGGCGCTCGCATCGACCAGCGCCAGGGGGCGCACGTAGCCGATCTGCTGCAGCTGCGCCAGCAATCCGCCGAGCCACTCGGGGTCGGAGCGCAGCTGGCGCGCCAGCTCGGGCGTCGAGACCGAGCGCAGGCTCGCGCCGCTGCGCGCGCCGTACAGCAAGCGGACCAGGGCCACCGCGGTGAGCGCGCGATCGCCGGCGCGGCGCACATCGCCAAAGCGCGTGGAGCGCAGCCGCGGCAGCGTGGCGGCCAGCGCCGCGCCGAACAGGAAGGTGAGCCAGGACAGGTAGATCCACATCATGAATATCGGCACCGCGGCGAAGGCGCCGTAGATCGACAGGACGCCGCCGTGGACCACGTAGGCGGCAAAACCCCGGCTCATGAATTCGTCGGCAACCGCCGTGAACACGCCGCCGACGATGGCATTGGGCCAGGCGACGCGGCGGTTGGGAACGATCGCGTAGATGGCGCTGTAGGCCGCGACGGCGATGACCGGGGAGGCGAACGAGAGCAGGTGCCGGTGCCCCGAGGCCGCATGGCCGAGCGCGGTGTCCGACAGCGACACGACGAAGGAAGTCAGGCTCAGGCTGACGGCCAGCAGGATGGGGCCGATGAACAGCAGCGACAGGTAGACCAGGATGCGCTTGGCCAGCGGCCGCTGGCGGCGCACCTGCCAGATGTCGTTGAGGATGCGATCGACCGTCAGGATCATCGTCAGCGCGGAGCCGGCCAGGAACACGAGTCCCGCGAAACCGACGCCGGCCGCCTTGGCGGCGAAGTCGGTGAGGTAGCGCAGGATGGTCTGGGCGTAGGGAACGGGCAGCAGGCCCTTGAGCAGTTCCTGCTCCAGGTTCTGGCGCAGCTGGCTGAACAGCGGCAGGAAGGTCAGGATCGACAGGACCACCGCCAGCAGCGGCACCAGCGCGAGCACCGAGGAGAACGTCAGGCTGGCGGCCACCTGGCCCAGGCGGGCGCGGTGGGCGACGTGCACGGCAAAGCCCAGGAAGTCGCGCAGCCGCGCACGCAGGCTCGCCGGGCCGGGCGCGGCATCGGCGGCGGTGGGCGCCCCCATGCCGGTCGGGACGCCGATGTCGGGCGCGCCTTCATCGAGATTCTTGGGCATGCGTCTCCTGCGGTCGCACCGAGATGGTTGCCGGCCACGGGGACCTGCGCATACCGATTATCCTATCCCCCATGATCGATGCGCAGAAGTTGCGGGACGAACTGGCGGCGCTGCTGGGCGCCGAGTGCGTGATCGGCACGGCGCCGGACATGGCGCCCTTCCTGACCGACTGGCGCGGCCGCTACACCGGCCGTGCGCTCGCCGTGCTGCGGCCGGGCAGCACGGCGCAGGTCGCCGCCGCGGTGCGCTGGTGCGCCGCCCACCGCATCGCCATGGTTCCCCAGGGCGGCAATACCGGCCTCGTCGGCGGGGCGACGCCGGACGAAGGCGGCGCGGCGGTGGTCGTGAGCACGCGCCGCCTGGACCGCGTGCGCCACGTCGACCTGGCCAACGACACGATCACCGTCGAGGCCGGCTGCCTGCTGCAGCAGGTGCAGGAGTCGGCCCGCTCCCACGGACGGCTGTTCCCGCTCAGCCTGGCCTCCGAGGGCAGCTGCACGATCGGCGGCAACCTGGCCAGCAATGCGGGTGGCACCCAGGTGCTGCGCTACGGCAATGCGCGCGAGCTCACGCTGGGGCTGGAGGTGGTTCGGGCCGACGGGTCGATCTGGCATGGGCTGCGCGGACTGCGCAAGGACAACTCCGGCTACGACCTCAAGCAGCTCTTCATCGGTTCCGAAGGTACGCTGGGCATCATCACCGCGGCCACGCTGCGGCTGTTTGCGCTGCCGCGGTCGCGCGTGACCGCGCTGGTCGCGCTGCCCGACCTCGGCGCCGCGATCCGCCTGCTGCAGCGCGCGCGCGCGCAGGCCGGCGCCTCCCTGACGGCCTTCGAGCTCATGTCCGGGATCGCGGTGGACCTCGTCGCGCGCACGCTGCCGCGCCAGCGCCGGCCATTTGCCCAGGCCCACCCGTGGATGGCGCTGCTCGAATGGTCCGACCAGGACGAGGCCGAGCACACCCAGCAGCGCTGCGAGCGCCTGTGCAGCGCTGCGCTCGAGGCCGCCGATGCGCTCGACGCGGTCGTCTCGACCTCGCTGGCCGACTGCGCGGCGATGTGGCGCCTGCGCGAGTCGATCCCGGAAGCGCAGGCGCGCGCGGGCGGCAACGTCAAGCACGACATATCGCTGCCGCTGGAGGCCATGGAGGCCTTCGTCACCGAGGCCGGGCAGGCGCTCGCGCTGGCCTGCCCGCGCCTGCAGGTGGTGGCCTTCGGGCACCTGGGCGACGGCAACCTGCATTACAACGTGGGGCCGCGCGACGGTGTCGACGCCGCCGAGGCCTTCGCCCTCGAGGCCGCGGTCAACGACATCGTCTTCGGTGCCGTGCAGCGCCACGGCG
>Ga0116231_10005530_pt1 | contig 24836 bp, 11 predicted proteins | sample S1TSphgellanicum_2_FD_89695 | JGI IMG/M metagenome (GOLD analysis project Ga0116231, IMG submission 89695) | Host-associated microbial communities from peat moss isolated from Minnesota, USA - S1T2_Fd - Sphagnum magellanicum MG | ecosystem: Host-associated > Plants > Peat moss > Unclassified... | reverse complement strand
TGATGAAGTCAGTGGGGAAGTTGTGATAGTTAAGTCACTATCATACATACTGCTGTTGATGGTCCCTGAACAGGTGTGAGACTGGCACTTTTGTTCATACCGCTAGTGTGTTTTTTTGTTTTTTGTTTTGTTTTTTGTCTCCCCTTGTTTGGTTCTTTCTGTGGCTTCCTGAGGATGTGTTAGCCTTGCTGTTTCTTCTTCATTGTGAGAACGGAGATTTCTCTATTCTTATGAAAGATATTCAATAGGAAAGGATTATAAGTTGGATTGTTGCTTCCTGCATATGGAAAGTTGTCATTGCATTTGTGTCCTTTCTCTTGCATCATTCTCATGCTGTCTTTTAGTTGGCATTTAGTAATATAATCAGTTGACACTATTTTGGGTGTTAAAGTACTTGGATGGGACCACAGATATAACAAGGACCATGCATTTTGGCAAGCCCACAGCACATGAAAAGACATGTGCCACTCAGGTACCACATCTCTGGACCAGCCTGATTGTGGTGCTGAGCATTTCCTGAGTGTAATTTAATATGGTCTTATTCATGGTTTTATCATTGGTGACAGACCAAGGATGTACAGAATACCTGTCTGCTCTTGACCTTTCCTCCTGGCATATAATATAACTGGAGGTTCTTTGTGGTTGATTGAACCCTGATTTGGCTTGGAAATTTTATGGCTGATATTGGTGACTGAGGTGCACTGGTTTGAGCTACAGGTGCTGAAGGGACACATTGCATTGGACATGGCAGTGTTTCCAAATGGCACCACTGGTATAGCAATCAACATAGCTTGTTTTTGTATGCTCTGATTGTGACTTTAGGGATGTGCTCTAGTTGGGGTAAATGCTAATTCTTAAGCAGTCACTTTGATGTTTAGGTAGAAGAGGCTGTGTGATTATCAAGATTCATAAGCTTAGAATTCAGCTGAGGCCAGTTAGTCAACAGTATGGGAGTATGACAGGCACCCTGGGCTGGCAGATGAGGGATAAATTAAGAGTTTTCTACTAGTGTAGCTTTCTAAGCAAGCATTGGAACTTATGTGAGAAAAACATGTCCATTTTTCAGGGCATGCACTTGACATTTTGGCAAGGGTGCCTCTGTGGAAGGATGGGTTGGATTACCGCCATGGGACTGGCCATGGGGTTGGCTGCTATCTGAATGTGCATGAAGGTGTGCAACAATTTCCATTCTTTAACATTCCTTTAGGTTGCATGTGACATGGTTATCCTCCCTAGCCCATGTAGGAGGTCAACAGGTTAAGTTTGTCTTTTGATGAATATCAAATGCATCGCCTATGAAACAGGAAAGTTTTGTTCCAGGTGATTGCTTTGGTGATTCCTTAAATGAGTACTGCTGCAATCAGGTCCAAGTGACAACCTGTAATGCTGCAGGTGAAGCTCTGTAGTTTTATCAGCTTCTAAAATTGAGAACTCCTTGTTGTGTCTCTTTGTGACACATCAGCTTCTTAAACAGGAAAGGTCCAGTGTAAATTGGGATATCTTATTGACTTGACTCTCACTGTGGTGGCTGAGCAGGTCCCCACCTAATCAGTTTCCGCCCTCAAGCACGGAATGTTGCACTGCAGGCGACTATGACAGTAACGGATGGTAATGTCTTCAAATCATTACCTGGGGATGATTTTTGTGACTTTTTGTAATGCTGTTTGGTATACCTCACTGTGTAAAACCTTAAAGAAATACCATCTTGATGATGTACCTCTTTCCTACTTTTGAGTGCAAGAGGGCCACCAGGTTCTCTTCCCTTTGTGTAGAGAACAATCTCAATGTGTACCCATGGGAGTGTTTTTACTAATGAAATTGTTTGTGGATGGTGAGTAATGCAGAGCCCGGGTATTATGAGGATGGTAACTTTGGGGTACGTATAGAGAATGTGCTGATTGTAAATGAGGCAGGGGCGAAGTATAACTACGGTGAAAAGGGTTATCTTGCCTTTGAGCACATTACCTGGGTGAGTAACAACCTATTTCTTGTTTCTCAAGCTGTGGTGACAGTAGCTATGTGTGGTGTATTCACATCAATAGGATGGGCATGTGATCACTTCTGCAATCCTGTTTGTCGTCTGACCTAGCTTTTGGATGTTATCTTTATCACATGCAGGCACCTTACCAAACAAAGCTTATGGAACTCTCTCTTCTCTCTGAGACTGAGAAAATCTGGGTTGATGAGTACCATGTTGCATGTCGAGAGAAGCTGAGCCCCTTACTGTCAGGCTCTGATTTGGAGTGGCTACACAAGGCTACAGAGCCACTCCCCCACTAAACAGCTCTTGCTTCATGTGACTTGCCAGAAGCTTGTGGAAGGAAACTCCAGAGAAGAGTAAGAAATTCCTCCAGCTATGCAAAGACAGGGCTCTGCATATGCTGATTGAAATTCAGGTCACAGAGTGATTGCATGATGTTAGATGCTGATGTTGTTCAAGAGCAACACATATGTTGTTTGTTTCTGCCCTAAACTTTGGACATTTGGCACCTGTATTCTTTGGCTGTTGTTCTTGCAACCATTTATAATCCAGGTTCCAGAACAACCCCACAAAGATGCAATGGGAGACATCCTTGGTTCTTGTATACTGCTGCAGTTTGAAGGAGGCTGATGAGGGTTGGAATATCATATGTCCCTTTTGTCAGACATCCTTAGTTCTTGTGAACTGCTGCAGTTGTAGGACAGCTGATGGGGGTTGAAGTATCATAAGTCCCTTTTGTCAGACATCCTTGGTTCTTGTGAACTGCTGCAGTTTTAGGGGGCCTGATGGGGGTTGGAATATCATGTCCCTTTTGTCAGACATCCTTAGTTCTTGTGAACTGCTGCCGTTGTAGGAGGGCTGAGGGGGGATGAAGTATCATAAGTCCCTTTTGTCAGACATCCTTGGTTCTGGTGAACTGCTGCAGTTTTAGGGGGGACTGATGGGGGGCATAGTCCCTTTTGTCTGGCATTACTGTGAACAGAACGGATAGTCTTGAAAACTGTGAATCGTTTGTATTTCCATAGCCCTTCCCTCATGTCTGGATAGAAGAATCAATGGGTTATTACTATAGCCCTTCCCTCATGTCTGAATAGAAGAGTTCTCAGAACAATAATTGGGGATCCATTTGGTACTCCACCAAAGCTTGCTATAAGCATGACTTTTTATCTGCAGAACTACCCTTGGATATTTTATGTATGGTTGGTTATGTGCTCACTCCGATTGGTTCCACTAATGATCTTCGATGTTGTTTTCCACTGCAGCAATTACATATGCTGAGACTGCTGACTGATGTCAAGTTTGTCATGCAACTTTTGCCATCCCACGTGCCAAGTTTTGTCTGAAATGGCTTAAAATTGACACCCAGCTTTTTTCTGCGGCTCTTGCAGTTTGTTTCTTGTTTATTGTTGCATCTTCCAGGTTGAAGGAATGATTTGGAAATGATGATTTCCAATTTTGATATCATATTAGAAACTGATCATGAAATTGCTTCATTTCAGCAGTTTGCTAATTTATTGAGCTGGGCAAATGTGCTCCACCTTGCCCTGAAACTTGTGTTGGAGAAGAATTGGCATACTAGTCAATTGTTGTTAGTGCTTGTGAAATTATTGTTTGGGGTTGGATTTCACTCACAACAGTTCACAGAAGTATGGCATGAAGCAACAATATGACATGACCTAGCGAATGTTCTTAGCTTTGGGATGAGATTAAAATGAAATACATTTTGCAACTCTTTGCAAAAGCTACATCAAAATGTTCGAAAATGTGGAGTCCCAAGGTGAAACTCTAAATTTTTGCCAAATTATAAATTTTGAATGTTGATGAAATCATAACTTTTTCAAGAAGGATGTGGATGGCACCTACAACTTGTCATTGTCTAATTTAGGGCTTCCACCTTTGGGTGTATTAAACCATGGGCATTGACTATATAACAATAATACACAAGTTCATTAAATGCAAATTTAAACAAAAGTTACATAATGTGTGAAGAAACAATATGAATACCAATTATTATTCTATGAATCAAAACCTTTGCAAATGCCTTCGCATATATAGAAACCTTTGTAAATGATATTGATTTAGTGAATGTGATCTTGCATGATATGGGAAAACACTATAGTCAGTTTTGAACCTCGATTGTAGTTTGAAAAACATTTCTTGATTTTGTGAATTCATAACCCTTCTCGTTAATGAAGAGATGAAAGTTGTGAGTAACTTAACCACATGAAGTATATAAGAAAATGTTTTTTTAATCAAATGTTTGTATAAGTGGTTAATTATTATTTAGAGGTTGTTTTGAAGGATGACATGGAAATCATGCATACATCACTACTAATAAGAAGGTTAATCCTATGAAGGTGAATGAAGTAACTATAAAAGAAGGGGGGAGTCGAGAATGCTATGGTGGAAGTTAATAATAAAACAATAGTCAAGATTGCTACTATTATGGGAACCATAAGCACATGGTAAAAAGTCAATGATAAAAAAAAAATGACATCAAAAGTGAAGAATTGTAGCAAGACAATTATGTATTAAAATAAACATATAAGATGTACCACATGGTCGATTTCATATAGGAAAAATATTAAATTGAAAATAATGTTTATATTGTAAATTATAGGATTGAAATTACAATTATAACAAAACCTAATTCTTGTACATGAGATGGTAAATAAGGTTTGCAAATGACAATCACCTTTATGGACATTTTGTGGAAGACATTAAACATCAAAGTTGATTAGATACCTATTGATTCCAAAAGGAAAAAGGAATGGACAAATATTTATTTTGGACATTAACGTGTTTGAAATAAATTCAATGATGTTTCATAGGGAACCAAAATTGTCATAATTATTGGAACACATTTGTATTGGCCATGTTGATTTACATCATTTTTAAAAAATGCAAAACCAAAAAATTGTCATAGGCATTCCCAAATTTGGAGTAAAACAAGCAATGCCCAATATATGTGAAGCATGAAAACTACAAAAGAAAATGATGTGGATATAACATGGGTGTGAACTTAGAAGTGTAAATGTGTGAAATGTATTGTCATGGATGTCATTATTGACATCATCATTGCCAACATCATCATAGATGAATTCCATTCATTTTTAATTAATAATAGATGAAATGCATCCATTATCAACTTGCAATTTACTTGTAGTTCATTTGTAAATCACTTGTAAGTTATTTATAGTTTACTTGTAATTCATTTGTAATCCCTTTATAATTGACTTGTGATTCATTTGAAATTCATTTATGGTTCATTTGTAGTAGATTTATACTTTAAAATGGTTTTCAAGACGATTCCTTGGACAATGGGCATATGAAAGCTTGTGTGGAATTTTTTTTGAACTAAGTCCTCAAAGAGGTATTAATAAAAATAAAACCTTCCATAACCTTTTGTCTATTCAACATTAATTTAAATTGCAATCCTGCACCATAGCTTTGTTAAAAAAAAAGTTATGTTTTCAAAATAAAATTTTGTAAAACCTACATCTTGCATATTATGTTTTTGTTTTTTTTTATTATGTGTTTTAACTTCAAACCAAGCTTGCCTTTGGCATGGTTGGTTTCATGTATTTTGGAAATCCTTTTGTTATGTTTGTTTTTTTACATGTGACACCTAACATTGAACTTGCACCCCTAACCCTAGGAACACCATTTAAAAATGCGGTGCACATATTGACATGGAAAATATGCATGCAATGACTATAAAAAATAATACAAAAACACAACTTGAAGAAAATTATATGGAATTTTTTAAAAATAATAATAATGAACAATAATTAGATTATTTTATTAGTTGAATAAAACATGATGCAAGTTAGGCATACAATGGATTAATAATACAATGGTGATAATTTGTGTTAGTAAAATTGAAAGGTGGTTTTAAAACTTTACTTATATTATCCAATAAAATATTTTAAGAGATCATTACCATTTTATAAAGTTCCATCAATTAAAAATTAGATAAATTTTCATAATTCATAATTAAAGTACCCAAAAGGACAATCTAACCAAAAAAATATTGCTAGGTTTTATTTTGAATTTTTATTACATTTACAATTTCATGATTATAATGGATTGGTGTATTATTATAACTAGCATGATGTCATGTTAATTTAATAAAAAAATCCAAAATAGATTGGATACAATACGGATGTCCTTTTAAGTCCTTTTAAATAATTTGAATATTAAAAAATTTCATCTTAAAGGAATCAAAAGGTATGTATTAAACAATGTAATTGACTTCAATTTTCTTTCACGAATATGTAATGCATACATCTATATTTGATAATGTTTATATAATGCATTTGATTAATTAATATGTGATATAAATTTTTGAAAGTTACAAAATCCATTCTGAAAGGGTTGCAAGGAAAATGATTTATTTTTCACCATTTGGTTGATTTTTTACATTCACTAAGCTTATGATTTGTGGCCCCAAGTGTTGGCAACATGTGAAAGAAAATTTCATGCAAGAAAACATGTTAAGTTGCATATACAAATTTATGTAGTCATTTTATGCATTTATGGTTTTTCACCAAAATATTTGTGCATAATTACATATGCATGTGAAAAATCACCACCACCATACAAATTATCATAATTTAAATTATTTAATATTTTTCACTTACATTTATTCTATGTAAATTTTATAATTGGAAGATAGCAAAAACGAAATCCTTGCATCCTATGTCCAAAAAAGGGTACCCTAATTGTGAATATGCCCATTAGAAAAAATATTCTCGACCACATATTCTAAAAGCTTTCATTGATTATGTATTTAAAAAGTTTCCTCCAACCTTTTTCTATAAACTCTTGTTAATTATTCTTTTAAAAGTTTATGTCAGCTTTTTATTTTTATTTTTATTTTTAAATCCATTGATTTTTTTATTTAAAAAACTTCTTTGAATTAGTATTTTTAAGAATATTTTAAAAGCTTATACTATTTTTACATCTTTTTGAATTCTTAAAACATATTTTTCAAGGATTTTCTTTTTTTAAATCCTTTATTGTTTAATGTTTGTGACAATGATTTGGTAGCTAACGTGGTGTGAATAGTAGTAATGTGTGGCACATGACATGGCATGTGATCGAATTTGATGTGATGTTTAACATGACACCTTTCTAGTTTGGTGTGGTGTTGACATGGCTTAAATGCCATAAAAATTGACATTAATGGTATCACAACCCATGTTTAAATCATTGGGATAATATTCACACATGGATAATAAATTTTATTGGAATTTTATTTAAACAATATAAGAAATATGCTTATAAAGTTATAAAAGGTTTAATTGAAAAAAAATATTTAAAGGTTTAGTTGGTTGAAACTTCTATAAAGTTTAATTAAGGAAAATATTTGAAAATATATAATGGGTGAAAGTTTTTAAAAAGTTTAATTGGCAAAAACAATTTAAAGTTGCACTAAAAGAAAAATTGTCATTTGCAATTTTTAAATGTTGTTGGCAATATTTACCTTTATAATTACAAATATCAGTTACAAAGGACAATTTGGCTTTTAATTTTGAACTTTAAAATGTTTCATGACATAATATAATTAAAAGTTTTGAGGACACTACCACTTAATGTTGCCAACACAAACTATGGCTTATGTACTCTATTTCCATTTCAAGTTCAGCTTTATACCATGCCATGTTCCATCAATAAAGTCATTAAAAAAATCATAGTTCATTTAGTTTAAATATATCAACTTTGAACATAAGTTTTAAATTGATCATTTTAAGTAATTTATTAATTTCAATTTTGTCATGGTAAACATAATTGGTATTATTTTAAAGTAATTGGGTAGTGGACAATTTGATTAGTCAAATTGAATAACGGTCAATCTAACTATTGGCTAAAATGGAAGGCAACAAAAAAAAATCTAAAATTTGTAATTCCATTATATAAAAAAACATCGATGTTCAAAATAAAAGTAATTTATTTACCTATGAATAAGTCACAATGTTTTGGCCATAAGTATGTAGGTAGGTATGTTTATGTCATATGTACCTACCTTTTTAAAATAATAACCAAAAAGTGTAATTAATGAATAAGTAGTACTTATAAATGTGTTATAGGTATGTAGATATTTATTTATTTATAACCCACTTACTTACATGTCACAAACTTTCCATCCAATAGTTTGATGATGGAAATCCTTGGGGGGCTCACTCTTTTTCTTACTAGAAAAGTATGTGGGTTAAAAAATGAGTTCCCATATATTGGTTTTTGGGCAAAACTTATAATTCAATTAGCTCCATAATAGGATTATGTTTTTTTTAAAAATTCAAATATAACTAATATAAAGTATGCATTATAAAAATAGGTATTAAAAAAGTAGAAAAAATATAATGTACATACAAGTTATTTATAATTGAAGTATTAATTGAATTAGTATATTTAATTAGTAAGATGGAGAGGTTGTAATTTACACTAAAGGTTTAAAGTAGATGAAGCATTAATGGAGTTGTATTTACTTCATTCGGACAAAAAGTTGATGAAGGCCTATATGAACTTATTGGTGGTCCATTTACTTGGGTTACAATGCAAACCTTGTTTGCTTTGTTTATGAAACCCAAAATCTCATTTTTATATATTTTAAAATGGAAACAAACCAAATGTTCATTATTTGTATTGATTTTATGAATTTTAGACTTAGTCATCATCATTTAAAATGTGATTTTTGTTTTTTAATATGTTTTTAAAACTAGATTTGAGCATTTCATGCATGGTGCTTATTGTCACACACAGTCACCTTCCTTCCTTCAACATTCTTCACACCTTCAATTAAAATTAAAAATTCAAATAAATACATGATGTGAAAACTCAAAACAAACATTAAAGTAAATTAAGTTTAAATGATTTATATATGCATGCATTAAGATTTTAAACAACAATTGGGTGGGAGAAAATCAAGCTCCCCCACCTAATACCCCCACAAATTACACTTTTCAACACATAATGACCCCTCATGTGAAAATTGTGTGAAATAGGCTCATAGTTTTTGTACATGAATGTCATGCATATTAAACATGTATGAAACACATACTACAAGTAAAACTAAATATTTTTTTTGAGTTGAGTGTTTATTTGAAATCATTTTACAAATAAAAATTTAACATGTATTTTCTTTCTCATTTTTAGTTGACATGAAGCACATGAAATTCCATTACATACAAAGGTTTTCAAAGGTCTACATATATATAATAAAAATACAAAATTTCAAGTTCATTTGTAGGTTCAATATATCTATGCCTTTTTTGAATGAATTTAACGAGTTTTACTTTGGTTATACAAAATAGCTTATAACTAACATAAATAAAATTTGAATGTTACAATATCCCACATTCTAACCATTGATTTTAATTATAAAATGTATACCTCTATTTCAAAAAAATTAAATGGTTTCTTCATTTTATTAAATGACAACTTACAATAAAGTTAATATTTTCTCCAAATTGTAGGATAGAACATTTAGTTTAATTACAAACTTGGTTAAAACAATCATACATAGTATTCACGTTGTAATTAATTGATACATTAAAATGTTATTATACATAGTTAGTAAATTTATTCATAATTAAAGGAATTATGTATATGGATTATTTTATCCAATTTTTAAACAATACCAAAAATGAACCTTAGTGAATTATTTAAACTAAAAATATGATTGACCAATGTTTAAATGTGTGGTTATGGACTTGTAAAACATGAATTAGCTAAAGCTTAAACATATCAAAATGATGTTAAAATGTGATATATGCAAAATTAGAAAGGATGGTAATGGTAATGAAAAGTTAATGGATGAAATTAACAATGATTTTGTGTGTTTAATTTAGTTACCAATTGAAGATGGTGAATTTAGTTAGATAAAGTCTCATAATTAATGAGGTTTAACAATCTAATCATGTTTATATGTTGAAAAAAATGTGATTTTGCTAATTCAATATCACATATTTTGTATGTGACAATACAAAATTAATCATTTAAAAAACATATAATCCATTGCACTTATAATTTCCAATGATGGGCAATCTATTGTTTTAGTGCACTATTTTAAAATTTATGCATTTATTCCAAACACTTGAAAATAGATGAAGGTAAAGATTAAAATTTCATCAAAATATAAATATACATTTTGCATTATGTATAAGACAGCAAATGTACACCTAAATTTAGTTGTAATTTTCATGTACATAAAAATTGACACATTTTCCATTTAACAATTTCTTTGTTATTTTTTAATTGTAGGGAAGTCCATTTGTTGTCTTATTTAATTGAATGTCATTTGACCAAATAAAAAAAAAAGGCCATTTAATAAACATGTCACTTCAATAACCAAGGTCTTTAATCAAATTGACCAAATTTGAAGTCAAACTAAACAAGGTAATCAAGTTTGAATGTTTTGAAAGTTGAGATTTCTTGTAGTGGATCTTTTAGTTCTTGCTAAATCTTTAGTTTTGCCATGTCCATATAGATTTCTCCTTGAATTTTCAAGTCTTGTCTTTAACATTTTGGCAAGGTTATTTGTCAAATTGTAATGTGTTTTGGTGAATCATAATGTAAGATTCCATTGTCACAATTGTTACAACTTTATGTGGTCATCAACAATAAATTTAAGAAATTTGTGAAATGAATGTTGAATTCCAACATAATTAGTCTCAAATTTAACTTTGACTTTACAAAACTTTCAACATCAAATTCAACTATTCATGAATTGAATGCGAGTCACCTTAAAATTTCAATTGTTATTCAACTTCCACAACAATGGGCAAAAGAACCTAAAATTAACATGCTTGAAAGTTTGATGGAATAAGATCAAAATTTTAGGTATTTATTTCAATAAGTTGGATTCTTCATACATTTGCAACCCAAGGGGTATTTCAATAATGTTTCCTAAGTTAGATTTTTGTTAAGACTTTGTTTTCAAGAACGGCTTTGTCATGTTTCGTGCCATTGTTTGAAAAACAATCACCATTATTTTATGATGTTGATTTTTTTTTTCATAAATCCTTATAGCAAATTGATACTTAAATATGTAAATTGTTACTTGTAACTTTAACAATTTGCACACAAAATTTGAATTGGATCAACTATGATAATCTAATGTTCAAAAATCATTATAGAATTGAAGAAAAAAGTTTACATTCTTATCAAATGATTAAAGATATGAATTACAAGATATTAAAAAAAATAAAATCAAAAGCTTTAGATGAATAAAAAAGTGGTTATAATGCAAAACAAAAGGTTCAAATTTGAAAGGTTTAATCATAGTAAAAGGAACCAAAGTAGTTGTTGATTATAATGACTGACGTACTTTCATTACTAGGAAAAACCACCATTAATTGTGCTCTAGATTTATCTAGAGTATATGGCTTCAAACCATGTAAATTTGTGCACCCTAACTTTTTAGATATCAAAAGACACATTGACTTTGACTAAATTACATATGAAAAGACACATTGTTTGTATTTTTTTCTCCAAAATGAACATGGAAAAAACACCATTGCTAGAGTAGTTAAAATTGTGGGAGTTGCATTTATGCATCGTTGTTGAAGTGATAGCCAAATGACATGTTGATATTGATGATTTTTGTTGGTAAATCTTATGTCAACGTGGTCCTTGCAACCCCAAAGAATATGTTTATCATCTTCCTAAAGATTGCACAAGTGGTTAGATGAACACAAAGGAGCACATTCTTCGTCTTTTATGCGGTGACGATGAATGCATTTCTTCGTTCCTATTGCGTTGTTCCATGTAGCAAACACTATTTTTTTTTGTTTTGCTACATTGTTGATGTAATGATGTTAAACCAAAAGACTACTTGGAAACTGCCATCATATCAACATCGGACTTTTGGTCTTGAGATCTAATACCAAACATTAAAAGTGTAAAACATGGCATATGAGTTCTAGGGATTTGCAAGAGATTAATCTAAGCTCTAAGCAAGTTTTTGTACATTGTTTTATAGTAATAATGTAAGGAATGCCACAATTTCCAAGCATTTTATAATTTTTTTGAACATTTGAATGTGATCTTCGCCATTTTTCCTTTCTTGTAGCAAAACAACAATAGCTTCTTCATGTTAAAGAATGTTTGTCATTTTCATTATTGTAACATGGTAACAAAAAAAATCTCTTGCTAAAATCTTCACCATTTTCATTATTGTAATAAGGCAACAACATATTTCTCTTGTTGGAATCTTTGCCTTTTCCTTTGTTTACCTTTTCCTTTTTGGTAGCAACACAACAACAAATTTCTTTTGAAAGACCTATGATTTTCTCTTCATTGTTACAAATAGACAAATGTGGGAATACTAGAATTTTTTTGGAAAAGCTTATAGTTACTCAAATCCACATTGGTGTTGATGGTGTTATTGCCCCAAGATCAATGAAATTTGTTTGGTTTTCTAACAACAAATTCCAAAGTTTTCTAAAATTGAAACATAAATGATTTCATAAAGTATTTATGTTTGGATATCATTTGAATAACTCATCATCTTTCTTTGGTTTAGGCAATATGCAATATTTGGTTTGCCAATTGTGTGTTCTGTTAATGGTTTAGTGCATCAAAAGATGTGATTTACACTAATTTTATTTGGGAGGATGATGATGTGGTTTTCTTCAATGTAGAAGGGGATTGGTGACAAGGCAAACGAACACAACCCATATGACATTATTGTGGATTCTTGTAGTAATAGTGTAGTTGTTCTTTTTGGTAGCTTGAGCTGAAAATTATTTTAGATTTCATAAAGGAACTCTATTTTATGTGTTTCATTTTCACCAAAAAAATTTTGTTTTTGTATGGGTGAGTTGAATCTTTTCTCAAAAGTATCCATTTTCTTCAATGCGGTTAGGGTCATACCCAAGATGCTACCTTTTGAAAGCAGTATGCTAAAAAAATGGGTGTTGGTAGATGACTTTAAAAGCTTCAATGTTTACATTATAAAATCATTTGTGCATCATCTTATATATATATAGGTATTTGTTTGTTTGTTTTTCTTTTTGGATGTGATCACCTTGGCGCCTCCACCTTTGGGTTTTGGTATTATCAAAAAGCCCTCAAGATAAGTGCAAATTTGTTATTTCACAATTTTGGTTAGTAAAACAAAAGTTAATTGAATATAAAGTGGTTCTCATCTACGTTTTCTCTTTGGTGAATGTACACAACTTGGTTATGAATTAAAATTTAATGACTTTTACATGGGATATTTTTGAAAAAAATGGCCAAAATCATCAAATTGTAAAGAAAAAAATCTAAAATTGCTAAATTTAGATAATAGGTTGTAGCATGTTTCATAATATAGCTTAGGATTCCTAAATTTTTCAAACCAACAACAATTAAAATAAGAAATGTTTCATAATGTTCCACAAAAATGAACTCAATGTTCACAATAACACCTAGGAAACATTCCTAGAGATATGGTAACAAAATGAAAACCACATCGTTCTATAACATTTCCTTTATATGCAAAGCAAATTTTGACAATCCAGAATTAATTTTTGATATTTATTGGAACACAAAATTGAATAATCATCAAGAATGCATTACTAGTAGAAAAGAAAAAAAATGAGATTGTAGGTGAAAGAAAAGTAAATTGGTGCAACACAGTAATGATAATTATGGTTTAAAGAAAAGGTGTACAGAAATAAAGTGACCCATGTTACCCAAAATCCATTCCTATGGGGAAATCTTCAACATATTGTTAATTATGTTTATCAGTCAATATTATGTCTTTCTTAAGACACTAAAGTGAGACTTGTGTGTGCAAGATTTAATGGGGAGGGAAGGGATGAGATGAACAACAATCAATCATACCCCACTTGTATTTTTAGTGCCAAGTTGTTTCATTACATTCCATACCCCCCTTTGTACTTCTAATGTTTAAGTTATTTACATTCCATCACATGATGGCTTTACTGGAATTAGGTGTCAATTTCACTAACAAGTTCTACTATATTATAGTTGTAGATACCATAGTTATTGATAAATGGGCACTAGGTTTGAGAAGTTAGAAGAAGCTTATTAGATTGTCCATTGTTAGCTTTAAAACATGTACATGTAAGCAAAATGCTTCCAAATTTTCTCCACATATATGTGTTGATTATTCACTAATATGATCATTATGCTATTTCATGAATGAGGAAAGCAACTAGATGGCTCTATTGAATGTTCAATAACAAGAAATGACCTCACAGGGTTCAATTAGAAACAACTTTAAATCAACAAACAATTGTTAAATACACAATAAATAATCAATAGTTGTAATCCAAGAGCACCTTGAAACATTTATGTAGCTCACTTACAAAGTTCAATTCCAAGGGAAGTGGAATGCAACATTTATCAATTCAAACATATATAGATTGGATATTTTTAGTAGAAAATCAATTGATAACTCTTAAAACTAAGTATCATTAGCAATGTCGAAAGTTTTAGTGTAACATCAGTGGACATATTGCAAACATATTATTGAAAGCCTTGGGAAAGGAAGTGGGAGAATATGGGGACACCAAGTGTAGCACTCATGTCTAACACATGTAAGAATTTGGAAAGTGCCCTAAACCAAGAAACAAAAGTATGAATAATACAAAACATTATGTTTAACAACATTATGGTTTTATGGGAACATACAATTCCATTTGCGCCAAGAAAATAAGTTCAAGAAAATTAAAGAGTAAAAGGAACATATAACATAAAAAACACCTTACACCAAGAAAGCAAGAGCTTCATAGAAGAGTAAAACAAACATACCAAAAGTAGTGCTCACAAAACAAGCAAAAGTGGCTTTGCTTGGATGGTGTGAACAAAGTATTTGTTGCATGGTCTGCATATTGCATGATTGCAAAGAGTGTTTGCATTAGGGGCATGTCAACAATTAGTCTTCAAAAATGGAGGGGCATTGTAATTGCTCTTATCCCAAATTTTGTATTTTGATAACACTAATGTCTAGCTTGAAAAAAATTAGAATGTATTTCCAAAATAAATCATTATGTGTTGGCTCTTTGAAGAAGATAAGGCTAAAAATATGTTCAAGGTGTCATTTTGGAACACATATGGAAATTGCATCCAAGCTTAAAATATGCCCAAGTCTTGTGTGATGGTTGTAGTAGCTACCATAAGCTATGCAGTTATTACCATAACTCTAGGGTTTGGAATTGTTGCATGAACTTGCACATGCACATAGTTTGATTGGCCAACCTGCAAAGGGAGGAAAGAGCCTATGAATTTCTCTTATATTAAACTTTCTTTATCTAAAGATTAGTTGGCATGTCTTTAACACCTTTATAACATCTTATATGAAAAAAATGCTTTAGATGTCATGTCGATGTTGCAAACTTTAGCAAGAAAATTGGGACATTTTCCTCATATTAGCATCATGAATAACAATTAAAAAGTATGTGCTACAAGTAGATGAGATGGTACTAGTGTTGGCATGTTCTTGGTGGCCTCTACACCATCAACAACTACCTTTGTGGCAAAAATAAAGGTCCCTACTAAATCTTCATGTGCAGTTAGTTTCTGAAAATTTCTCAATAACCAAACATGAATTTTTTTTTAATTACATCATGGGTACATGAAATGGGCGGACACCAAAAGATCTCCTAGTACAAATTGCACAACTTTTTTTCCTAGGCTTAAATTTCCATGTTAAACACTCATTTTCTGAAAAAATATCCTTCATTTTTAAAAACTAGGCATCTATTCTTTTTGCACTACTAAAGGTGGGCGTATTTCCATTAGTACTCTAGACATGTTCAAGGGAACAATCTATCATTGGTCTACCTATTGATTGTGCATATAGGCCTCTTCTAAGAAAATTTCACCCCGTGAATGAACCTATTCTACAATGACAGAAAACATAACTACAATATATTGACAATTGTTGATTACGTCCTTTGACTAATATATTTGTGCACCATGAGCTTTTAAAGGTGTTACATAAGCTCTTGTAAGCCCAATTTTAAAAGGAAGTCCAATGACCAAATCCATCCCTACTACACATTGTACCAAGAAAGTTGCTTGAGAAATATATTTTCATATGCATTTTGTGCAAATTCCTTGAAGAGTAGTACCTCAACACATGAAGGAAATGTCATTTATGGCAAGTTTAAATCTTTTGCTTTACGTACCTCTTTCAAAGTTATTGATGTAGGAATAAAAACATTTAGTAATGTCTAGTGCCTTGCTAAGGTTCCTTCGTATTTACTCACAATTACCACACTTGATTCAAATGCCACTGACCTCAAGGAAGACAAACAAGGGTTCATTAAACCTCACATCACTAGATTGACACATTATGCTTGTACTCATTGACAATAATTAAGGTCATTATTGAACTAATCTATTCCCATGACCACATGCTTATTGTGCCTTTTCATGTTTTGAGGGTAAAAGGAAAGCCAATAGTTACATAAGTCCAACATCATTGGTGGATGTCGCATGGAACACAAGAAATAAATAACTCAAGCAATCTTTTTGAATTCAAATATGGTTTCAAAACAAACCACATCAAACAATTAATTTGATATGGTCTTCAAGACACATAAAATGTTTTTATGTTTGACAAACTCACATTTTATTACAGAAATAGTGCAAGTTGCATTTTCTTTTAGGCTTCCATGTGTTGCTCTACATAATATGTCATACTTGCATCACTAATGAAAAAATCCATACCATAAGATTAAAAATTGTTATTTATGTGAGGATGTTTTCAGTGATCATATGTTTGGCTATTGTTTCCATCTCTTGCTATGGGTACTATTCATAACCATTAGCACAACAATCCAATTGCTATAAATTTACAAAGGAATGGCCACACTTTTGAAGAACATCATCAACTGATGCACATAAAACTTCTTTTGGATGCTTGGAACCAAACAAACATATGGTCACCACAAATAATTTTAAACTTGTGAATAATTATTGAAATGGGCATTATAAATGTTAAAATTTTTACAAAATCCCATTGGTGCCACATGTTACACTCTTGATCAAACAACCTAACTAATGCATAACTTCAATAACATTATCGAAGGGGTAGTTATAGGAGCACAACCATCAATAATTAATATGTCCAACCATAGATTTGCATAAATTGATATTGATGTGGTAGTAGGAGGAATTATTTATCACTAATTCAAGTTGTTTCCATGCAATTGACACATTTAATTGTTTAATAAGAAAAACATTTGTAAGCATTTTGCCAATAAAATGTAGTTTTGATGATTAAAAAATGGTCACATAAATTTATTGTTTCTCCATATGTTACAACACAACCTCGGCTCCTTTGGACATCTACACAAAAACAAGTGAACACACTATATGTCCTACCGACCTTTGTTTGTTTCAGGTGAAGTTTATTCATAATAACACGGATGTTTGTTCCTAACACAATGGGTTGAAGGTCAAATGTTTCTTCATTGTCCATCCACAAGATTCTAAGAGTTTTTTCATGAACATCACCATCAATTTAACAAACTATTATTTTAACCAAGACCTATGATTTTACAATGTGAAATGTTGAAGACGAACCTTGAATGTTATAACAATAAATTAGACCAAAATTGGCATCCCCAATTTGTGACTTCTTAAATTCAAGAAAGGTCTCCATTCTTGATGTTCAGGATAGTCATCTGTAACTTTAATTAGGAACACATCAATAGTGTTGGTTAGTCCATTGTAGGAATACTCACAATTGTTCCACAATCTCCATTTCTAACTTTGTTGTCCCAATCATTCAATGAATCTTGAAGATCAAGTATTGCCATTACACTTGCCTAGATGGATGTTGCTTCTAGTTTTTGGCCTTAGGAGGTCAATTCCCATGGATGATTTGGAGCTTGCATACCCTACCACATATAGGGAAAGTATAATGTTATTTAATGCAACAAGAGCATAAGAGCCCACTTTTCCAACCACATGTTGACATAAAAAGGATGATAGAACGTAATATATTGTCTTGAAAACACGATAATAAATATTTGTTAGAAAAAAATTGGTGGTGGACAATTATTTTGTACAAAAGGTGAAGCTTTAATCCATAATAAAAAATATATAAAAGCTTTAGTATGGATACTTTACATGCCTCCCAATAAAATGAGGATTGCAAAATAATTTAAGCAAAAGCAAGATCATGTATTGATAAAATAACATGCTAAATTCATAGTTATACAAGGTACAATTGATTAGTCTGACAAAAAAACTATCATAGGAGATGTCTTGAGCAGAATACCTTGTTTAGGTGTTGTGGTGCAATTGGTAATGTAATAGGCAATGTTGTTGGTGGACATGGTCTTAAAGGTCAAAATTAGAAAAAGAGATTACAAGCCACGTTTTTCAATATCAACATAAGTACACCATTTGAAATTCATCTCAACAAACATGAGGCCTACCTTAAAGTTTCACTCTTAGTTCTATCACAAACTTTTGTACCTAAGAGCATTGGATGTAATAAGTGACACCATGTTCTCCAAACCATATAAGTTAGTTCAAAAAAATTATTAACAACACCAACAAGTCAAGCTAGTGCTTAAGTGGGAGAATTAAAAACATCTAAAATTGAATCATCCACCTTTAGCGTAGAAAGAAACATCCATGTATACATGATAAAGGAGAATATATTAGAACATAAACTAAAAAGGATGGTTGTCCCTATTGAAAGGGCACATGGAAGGGGCAATAAATACATATATGATTATTTTGACATAAACACAAGTGCCAAAGCTCATTTTGTTATGTGAAGAAATGGGTTACTTGCCATGTCTAGAGATGTCATGAAAGAACCAATATATACACATTCAACAACCATGCCATGCTCTAATTGTAGTTGTGCAATGGCTTCTCCTACTACAATCATCAATTCCATCAAAGGAGTTGTTCCCAAATTGTTCATATACAAGACTTTTTAAGTTGGAATGGGGCCATATATACCTTGTAGCTTGGTGAAAGCTTTCTACCTCCATTTGGAATGAACAAACGTGAAGTACAAACTACAAATCAAGAATGCCAAACTCAACAAACTAGGCTACTATATTTGGATGCTTCTCTACTTGACATTACCTTGTGCATAACATTTCCAGTGTAAAAATACATTTGCACATCTTGAAGTAATTTTGTGCATGAACTTGATTGGAACTTGGCAAGGAATATAATAGTTAATTTACTACTTTGCTAAGGCACCCAAGTTTCAACAATTTTTTTACTTTTACGTTTGGCTACTATTGTGTGATAATTTTATTATTTTAACATTAAAAATATTCTTAATTTCTAAAAAATCCAAAAAAAAAAGGTGTTGGAATTCTAAACAATTTGAATCTATTTATGATGTATATAAGTACAATTATTTTTTATGAATCTAATGAAACTTGAATATTCAAGTTTTAAAATATATTTTTTCAAATTCATGGGGGCTTTTTGTGTAAAAAACCCTAAAATCACATGTCATTCATTATTCAAACCAACTCACTTATTCATTACTAACAATGTAAAGTATTTTACCAACATCAAGTTTGATCATAACCATCACATGATCAAATTAATCATTGTTTTGTAAGTTGGTAATTTCATTAATCATTGGGATCTTGTAACCTATTGAAATAACAAATGAAGTTTCACATGACTTAATTATTGTTTTATAGGTCAATAATTTCATTGAGATTTCATAACCTATTGAAATAACAAAATGAAAATTTTCATGAATTTAGTTATTGTTTTGTAAGTCAATAATCTCATTGAGATTTGGTAACCCTATGCAAGAAAAATGAAGTTTTACATGACTTAATGATTTTTGTGTTGGTTGATAACCTTGTTGAGACTTATGACCTATTGAAGTAACAAATGATGATGATGATGACCCAACAATTTAAAGATTCTAAACACATGTTGTGTAACAACTTTGGAAAGTTGGAAAAATATGTGCCATGTGTCACAAGTATTTCGTCTTTCCACATACAACAAATTGTAAAAATAAATTGAATTGACATTAAATAACTTTTCATTAATCCATAGCTTCTTCCCTGGTCACAAGGTTATAATATTTAATCAATCATTTGTTCATTTTTTAGAATTATGTTTGTTTACTTGTGAGAAGTTGGAATCATGTGAATTTGGAATCATAGTTTCATTGTGTTGGGAATGTTTTCTAAGCAATGGAAATCACTTGTTGAACAATGTTTTTCCAACATCTTTAAAATATGAATGTGTTTTTCATTATTCAAACCTTCACTAAATGTTTTGAAATTATTGTAGATTAAAAAACAATTTGACCTATGGTTGACATTTGGGCCTCCAATAATATATATTACAAATTTAAAATGGTTGGTTTATTATTTTCCATGTCCCATTTGCAAATGAGAACTTGGGATTATAAAAGGTCAGAGATCCACTTGGATCAATCATTCAAACCAATCAATAACAAGTATTTTACAACCAATCAATCTAACATTCCCAACCACAACATCCTTTACACAAATGTTGGCATAAAATCATGTTATTATCAACATGGTATTTACTATTCTTCATCCAAACCTATTATGCAACACATTGTTGAATCAAGTGTTGTACATAGGAATGTGCATATGTCTTGAACCTTTCAAAAGTAATTTAAAGTTGGATTGGATTGAATTATAATTTCTACATTAAATCTTGATTTTTGAATGTCCTTAATGATTAAAATAGTTCAAAATTTGATCATGGTTATAAAAAAATTATTCACTTGATTTTAATAGAAGGGTTGATGCAAAAAACTCAAGTGTTTGGTCACATTTGGTTATAATATTGATATCTAGACCAAAGCTTTTGATGAATGATTACAAAATATACAAACCATATATACCAAATATACAAGGTCCTATGTCAAACATAATTTTTAAAATGATTTTATCCTTCACCAATATGATTCATTTTATTGTAACAAGAGTTTCAAAATGTGTTGACAAGAGTGAATAGAAGAGGCTTGGAGTATTACCTCTTACAAAGGTGCATTAAAACCTACCCATGTGCCCACAATGATCTTACATGGACCCCTTGAAATTTATAATTTTAATAATGAAGCCTATGTGCCTTTTATGTTTCATGGATAATATAAAAAAATCATAAGTAGTCATAGGTGTCCCTTAAGACCTTTAGGCTTTTATTAGAAGTCACGTAAGTTGCCTTTAATGTTTTGGAAATTGTAGATGGCATAAAAGATTATATAAAATTTTGAAATTTATGAATTAAAATTATGAAGATTATATAATGTGGTTATGTTTTTGGGCACAAATATGTTCAAAGGAGCTAATAATATTATTTTATAAAGGATTATGAGTCATTTTTTAGTCCTTTTCATTTTTTCATATGAAATAAATATTCAATAAGTTTTTCTGAACTTATTATTAAAAATGCAGATAGTTGTCCCAATATATTAGATGTTTTGTCCTAGTCATTGTTCAATAAATATGAAAATTTCAAAATGTGCAGATTTTGTCAAAATTTGCATTTTGTTTTTAAAAAAAATTCATAGTTTTGAATCATCCAAAAATATAGTAACTATTTTACGTTTTTTTTTGTCTTGTATCATAAACTACAACTTTGTTTTATATGTCATGTACATTAACCCATTTACATGTGATAAAATACTTTTGAAATTTGAGTTTTTGAAACATACTAAATTTAGATCAAAGTAATAGTATGTGAACTAAAGTATGTTTTAAAATAAAATAATTGTTTAACACAACTTGGAATGATTAATATAACTTAAAAATTTCAAAACAAAAACATATGTTAGAAAATTTATAATTTTCATCATTATTTGACATAGTTTTTGGCTCCTTTGAACGTATTTAAAACCTTTTGTATGTCCCTAATTCAAGCTTGATTTCCATAATCCTTTACATTGGTAGAGACATGGGTACATATTACATGACAACAACTTGCCCAATTGTGAATTCATGTTGGAGTCGATTGCACCCTATGGGATGGGATACCATGTGCGCCATTGATGCTAAACACAAAAACCAAGATATTGTTGGGGGAGGCCATCATTCTGTGTAAAGCCATATTATTTTTTGTAACCATTATTATTATGTTAAGAATTTGACCAACTATCATGTTCAAATTAATAGTAAGTGAAATTGGTTATATATGATAACATCGGTTTGCAAATGTAATGCGTATCATAATAACAACTTTTGAACGAGGATGTGAAACATGAAAATTACCCTATTGTTAGTAACGATTATCATAATGTAAAGATTGTCAACTACGCCTATTGGATTTAAAGTGTCATGGTTCCACCTTGAATGGTGTCATTAATTGATGCATAAAAGATTTTTGTGTTTGAGTATTTCAATAATCATAATATGTATTAGCCATTTTAAACATTGTTAGACTTTGGAGTTTAATCATTATTGTTAAGTTCAACATACATGGTAGGTTTTGGCTAGTTTCATGGATTCAAACTTGGAGTCTTGCCCATTTCAAATATAAATGTCATTGTGTGGATAATAGAAAGTTTGAAAAATTATAAAACTAAGAGGTCTAAATGTAAAATTGCAACCATATCATCCCACATGTGTTTCAATCATGAAACTTAAGACCATCATGATGAATGCCATGTCATATGATGTGTTAATTGGTGGATCAAGGTTATACCCCATGGTTTTCACATTGAATTTATGATAGGAAATTACATCTTACAAGTTTGAAATGGTGATGAGGAGATGGCATGTGTGTCCACCTCATTGTACATTTTATAGGGGAGGCACTTTGAACTACATAAACATGATGTACGATTTAACCACTTTTTTTCGAATCATAAATTTTTGTAGAAACTTTGAAATTTAAAAAAAAAAAATGATTATTAGAATTAAGTAAATTAGAGATAATTTCCTTTGTTGATTTTTCTCATTATTAAAAAATGGTACCCCCCTTTTTCAAGTTTTATTTGCACCAAAGTTGTAAAGATATTATTATACTTATGCTAAATGTTTTTTTTTTCCCAATTTTGTGATGTAGTGAAGATGATGATCATCCATAAGTCAATTCAACCAAATTTGAATATTAAAATATGAAAAAAGATATTTAAAAAATAATTATATACATTTGACTACCTACTTGAACCATGTATAAAAATCTAGCAATTTAAATTTTTTTTATGAAATTTGGAATTTTTGAAATTTCCCTTCAAAACATTAGTGAATTTGTCACCAAAAAATTCAAAATTTTCACACCAAAAAGAAAGTCTAGTTGGGCTTGGTAATATAAAATATTTATCCATCAAGGTTATACAATCCACTATAATATATCAATTTTTCATAAGTCTAAAATACCTACATGAAAATTAAAAAATCGTTTGGCCAACTTGGGCCCATGTGCTTTTAGTTGTATACCTTATTAAGTATTTACATTTTAATGGGTATGGGTTTTTGAAACTCCCAACTTCCTTTTTCAAACCCCCAAACATAGTCCATGTGATCAAAATATCTTGTTAGTTTATATTTCATACATAGTGGTTCAATATATTCTATTTTTTACACAATTAATTACTATTTCAAATTGTAAATAAGGAATTCATATTTTATTTTGTACAAAATGATGCATGACAATTATTTTGCATGCATTATTTTCAATGGAAAAACATTATTACAAATCAAAAGGTTTATGCTAGTTCTTTTAATCAATTACAATAATATTTTTAGTCATATATAAAAATAAAATAAAATGGTTCAATCAAAACATAATACTTGTTTAGCCCAAAAACTTGACTGAGTGCCTATTAGTGTTTGCCTTGACTAAGTTGATGATGTGCAATTGTCCATTTTCACAAAGATAATTGAAACTACTAGTTGATGTGGCAACATTGATTTATTTTTTAAAATCATTATTTTTAAAAAATCATAATAATAAATAATAAAATAAAATAATTGTAATTATAATTTTGGATTGAATTATTAAAAGTTAAAAAAATAGTTGTAATTGATTTGAGAATATAATACTAAAAAAATGTTTATTTTTGAGTTAATTACTAAAAGTTCATTGAACCCAAAACATATCATCATGATGACATCATGTTTAAAGTGAGAATTGAACTATCACCTTTTCAAGCACAACTCAAGACTTTTGCCATTCAACCAACACTTCATTTGGTGACATAACTTTTTTATTGCAAAATATATAAACACATTTTTTTAATATTACACATTATAAACTTGTTACATAATTAGCTAATTTCATAATAAATTTGATTACATGTGTACAGAATTAGTATCATTGTTTATTTTAATTCATAATTTACATACATTTCAAAACCTTTTCAATAATTTCATTTGTCCCAAGCTCATTTGTTTTGGGAATGCCACCACCTTAGGGTTTTACCTTACACATTACACTCTCAATGCAAAGTTTTACCCTATATAAAATGGGTTTTTAGATGAATTATATATATGAAATATTTCAATCCTATATTAAATGTGTTTTTATATGAATTATATATGAAATATTTCAACCCTATATTAAATGTGTGTTTTATATGAATTATATATGAAATATTTCAACCCTATATTAAATGGGGTTTTATATGAATTGTATATGATACATTTTAACCTATCAAGATCCCCAATTCTACCTTGGTCCAAAACTAGTTATTTCCTCCCAATTGATTATCAAGTTTATGGCATAAAATGTACAAGAGGCACCCATTGAAAAATAAAAGAATTGTAAAAATACAACAAAATTCCAATAAACTAACCCCCCCCCCCCCCCCCACCAAAAAAAAAAAAAAAAAAAAAAAAAACCCCACAATACCATCTTTTTCTCCTCTCCCTCCAAGAACCACCCCCCCCCCCCCCCCCCCCCCACCCCC
>Ga0116231_10005528_pt1 | contig 24837 bp, 18 predicted proteins | sample S1TSphgellanicum_2_FD_89695 | JGI IMG/M metagenome (GOLD analysis project Ga0116231, IMG submission 89695) | Host-associated microbial communities from peat moss isolated from Minnesota, USA - S1T2_Fd - Sphagnum magellanicum MG | ecosystem: Host-associated > Plants > Peat moss > Unclassified... | reverse complement strand
CCGTCCAACTCCCAAGTCCCTCCTAGTAAATACACCCAGAAAGAGAGAGAGAGAGAGAGAGAGAGAAGAGAAGGGAAAAAAAAAAAAAAAACCAACAAAAATGGGATCATGTGTGAAGCTAGCTGCCTGACACAGTGAGCTGTGAAGGATGCAGAAAATGCCAAATTAAGACAGTTTGCTTGTCAGGGCTCAGAGATGTCTACCACCACTTACCCACCATAACCCACCCACTCCTCCCTTCCTATTGCAAAGCACTGGACCCACCCTCCTCCTCCTCCCCCTCCTCCTTCTTCTTCTTACCCTCCCCAAACACCACCCAAAACCAAAACCAAAACCAACCCAAAAAACAAAAGAAAAAAGAACACTCTTTTGTTTCCACTTTCAACCTCCTCATTCATGAGCTCAGTATGGCCTCCACTTGGAACACCCAACACCTTTCAACACAAAACAAGAAATATGCATATTATATGTAGGTTTGTTTGTCAATGTTGTTTGGTTATTTGAATTTTCAAAGAACCGATGGTTTCAGTTTTTTTCTAAAAAATATTTCAGAATTAGAGACATGCTAGTTTCAGCTCTTTGAAGAAGAAGGGAAAAAAATCAGAATCAAAGAACCGTCCCCATAATCACTGGGGTCTTTTCCACTCTTGATATGGTACATAAGGTCGTTGATTGGCATCAACTAGTGTTGGTCGAATATCACATTTTAAGGTTAATTACAAGATACCAATGAGGTATGTTTTGTAAAAAATATAACATATGAATATGCATTGAAAATTTTCAGCAACTGATTTGTAGAGGTGGTTATGGATATGTCAGTTTTAAAATTCAAACGAACTGCAAATACATACAAAGGTTATGCTTATTCAAAATTTATATGATCACAATTTTTTTTCCACTCACCTAAATGCGCATTCTTAAAATTGTAAGAACTTGGGGGAGAATTGAACCCTAGTTCTTGAAAGACGTTTGCCCATTGCAACGGAAGTTTTTTGCCCCACCAACATCCCAGGCCTCATTCCAATTATCCATACAAAAACCCAATAGCTTGTGATACAATATCCAACTCTTGTAAATCAACTCCTTCTGAACCCTGAAAACTTGTTGTAGAAACCTGGAAATGTTAATGATAACAAAAAATAAATAAATAAATAAATCATTTGTTGTTGAAAAAAAAGAAAAATGGGAAAGTTGAATACCTATGCAATGTTAATTGCCATTTACATTCAAATCCTCAAAATATTCTATTTTTTCAATCAACTTGTAGTTGTCATCAATCAAAAACCTTTTAATTTTTAGGTAGTATTTCATGTTTTTATTTGGCATACAATTAACATCCAAATCATTAGGTCAAATTTTAACAATTGTGATGATTATATCCAAGTTTTCCACTTGCAAGTTGTCAATACCCAACTAGACTAAACATCTTTTGTATTTCAATTTGTGACCTTGGAATGCCAAGAATTAGCTTGGCCAAAAATGTCACATTCATAAATTACCCTTCATAGGTGCACTAGTAAGCAAACAAATCTTCACATGCAACAACAAGGGGTATGGATAATCTCCTAAACAAAAATGACTCTTTAACAACAAGTGCCCAAGAAGATTCCTTAAAAGATGCTTCAACTCCAAACACATTACTTTCATTTTCAAGCTCGTCACTATGACTATCCAACATTCAATAATAGGGTTTAAAGTTGCAAAACATGTCATGAGAAAGGGAATTATAGCTTTCAAATCATAATCAAAAGCAAGTTGGATTGCTTCCCCACATCCCACCAAATTTTCCACAACTTGAAATTATTTGAACCTAGGATTTAACATTGTGGCAAACATGTTATGAAGTTGGTTTTGAATTTTAAAATTTCAAAAATGGGAGAAAAGGTTTTAGAACCTTCATAACTTCTTTTCACATGCTTCTTTGGAAGAGGAGTTCATAATCAAATTTGGCCAAAGTTTTTGTCCCATCTGAAACTTGCACCATTTCAACCATTTCAACTTGTAATTTGATTGTTAGAATCATGGCAGTAGTTAAAGCATTAAATAACAACCAAAGACCACAATATTGATTCATGACACAAGTCATGATTACATAGTCCAAACATGATGTGATGTGATTACCTTTACAATAGTTCACACTTGAGCTTTCAAACTTTTTGCTGTAATGTAATCTAATTTTTTGTCTTCCATAACAAGTGATAACAAGTTGCATGAATTCCAAAACTTGTTCAAATATGATGACTTTGGATGCAAATTTGGTTTTGATAAGTGTTTTAAGTTTTCAAGGTGGCATCCCACATTCAAGCCCTTCATGCCTCCCTTTCCCATGCTTTTTTATCCATGTAATTGTTTTATATAAAGTAGCTTGTGCATCCTTCACATTCATCTACATTAAACCTTTTGAAAGTTTATTGTCATTAATAATATATTGGCAAGCTTTAAACATCACATGCTCAAAACATGTACCTTCATGAACCTTGATAAACCTTAAAGGTTCAAAATCAATGATGGAACATAATGTAGATGTTGTAGTCATCAAATTGTTTCCCTCTTCTTTTACATATACAATTAGATGATGCATCAACCCAAACTTTGAAAGCAATGATTCAAGTTGAATAACCATACTTTACCCATTTGTTTCATTCATTTCAAATAAACTCACAAAAACATGTGTAGGAGTCCAAGATTGATTTAAAAAGTTCATCACAAAAGAAAAAGTGTTCACATCGTCCTTAAACATCCACATATCAAAACTTGTAAAAATAGTGGTTGCAAATGCAAGGTTTGGAAACACATGCAAGTTTAAGGTTCTTTTTACCATTGTAGGAAACAATTCATCCACAAGATTGGTATGTGAAGGAAATGAAACTCAAGGACATTGGCATAAAACTAACCTTCTTAACCAAATGTTTTTAATATTGGAATTTTTTTGATAACCTTTATAGGTGTAAAACACCAAATCCTTAATAAACATATGTTGCACCTCATCAATTTTTTAACAAGTTCATAGACCCAAAATAGTTGGTGATTACACAACTATAGGACCCATTCCCTTTTTTCCCCATCAACCACTATTATTTCTTTTGCAAGTTGCACCTTTCTTTGAACAAACAATTTGGGATGCACAATATCAACATGAATATTCATAGGAGTGATTCCATTAATTTTATTACATTTAATCAAACACTTCCTTAAAATAGAATTTTGGGAAAAAACATTATTTGATTTTTTTCCAATCTACAAATAATACATCACAACATTTGTGGATTTTCAAGATTTATATGCAAACCATCATTCACAGCAAAGAAACCCCATTAAATTAAAACATAATGGTGTGGTTTCCAAAATGTAATATGAACTTGTATGGCTACAAGTTACAATATTTAATTTTCCAATGAGTTGCTAGGTTCTAAACACACTTTCCATGTTTGAACTATTTGTGGTCATGTCTTCACATGTAGATCCATCAACCCCATCAACATTTTCAACAAATTTTTTTTTGTCTTTTGTAATGGTGGTGCACATTGCACATTACACATTGCAAAATGTTGAGTTCCCAAACCTTGAACATGTTTGGCCTATGATAAAAACAACTTACAAATTATAAACACAATTAGTTCAATGAATTACAAATTGCAACATAACTTTAACAACCTCCAATAATGTTCTAATTTGCAACAAAATAACAATTGAAAAATTCAAACCTCAAATTGCTTTCAAACATGTTTATCAAACCTAAACATTTTATAAAATTCTTATTTTAAATTTTGATACCTTGTAACAAATTTTCAAATTTTAACAAATTTCAACAAGTTGCAACAAAACTCTAACAAACTATAAGAAAGTTTCAATGAATTGCAATAAAGTTTTGACCTACAACAAAATCATTGAGAATATTAATCCCTATACCAAAGCTTTCACAGACCTTTCACAAGTTGTTAAGAACTCCAAAACAACTTATAACAAAGTTCCAACAAGCTACAATTTTTTTTAATGAATTGCAACAAAGTTTCAACAAATTGTTAAAAAGTTCCCATGAATTGCAATAAGATTTTAATGAGTTGCAAAAAAGTTCATTTCAATGAATTGCAAAAAAGCTTACTCCCATGAGTTGCCAAAAAGCTCACTTTGATGAACTACAAAAAAATTATCTTTAACAAACTAAACAAATTAATAACAAGTTGCAACTTTCAACTTGAAAACAAATGAACCCAATGAACTCCAATGAATGACAACAAAGTTTGTTTTGATGAGAGATAATAGATTTCCAACAAGTTGCAACAAAACTAATTCTAAATTACAACAAAGCAACCTTGTGTGACAAAAGAAATCACACCCAAATATGCAAGCAAAAAACTTTAGGTTACATTTACACCATGATGTGTTTGATATAAACAAAAAAATTTAATTCAACTACAAAATCCCTAGTTAGTTAAGCTATGGGTTGCCAAAGATTAGAGCATTCCGGTATCATTTTCTCAAACACCATTGGTCCTTTCAAACACACATCGCTTGGTGAATAGACCTTGACATCCCCACTGCTTGGCAAACACAATTCACACAATTAGTCCTAGACTAATGCCCATCACATAATGCACACCTATCCATAGAACAATGCAAGAAATTGAACATGAATATTCCCTTGTTCTAGTCTGCACATAGTTGCCCCACATACACTCAAACAAGATTGCTCCTTACAAATGGTTGAGGAATATTACAAGAATGAAATAATGTTGTGGAGTTCCACATCTTTTTTTAGTAGTGAACTTCAAAACAACAACTCCAACCTCAAAGCTCCCAATCACAAGGGCACACATACACACAATGAACTTGAACAATAAAACTTCACAATCACCCCAAACTTTGTCATAGGGATCACTTACAACACCCTTTGAACCAATCATCATTTCCTTGGATCGACCCCCTTGACTTGCATTTCCTACATTGAAACACAATGTGCAGTGGATAATAAGTGTTTCTAAGAAAGAAATGAACCGCATAGGCATTCTTCTTTCACACAATTATAACACATATGTCTACTTCAACAACAACATTTAACTTCATTATCCAACCTATGGTACTTAACTTCCTCCTTTCAAGCACTAGTTGTGCCTTCATATAATGTTGAACTCCTTATGTTGCATTCCAAAACCCAATCATATTGCACCCATTTTCACTAAGAATTAAAGAATGCTCATCCAAGCTCCAACTTTAAGTGCTGCATAAATCAATAACCCGACATAAATAATAACAAACAAAACCACACCAAAGAAAAGAAAGAAACAAAAATAACACATACCATCATAATCCATAGTGTCCATACACAATTGCTCTTTCCATCAACTTTGAATGATGCCAACCAAGCACAAATGACATTGATGAAATGGACATTCCACAAACTGCTTCAACCTTAATTTCATGTCACACTTAAACATTCAACAAACCAAGGCTCATATGTTTAACAATGTTTCAAACATCCAACATGCAACAAATAGAATCATACGTTGCCCAAAAAAAGCCTTATGCATTTGAATGCTTGAAAGTTGCGTGTTTGAATCTGTTAAAATCCTTTTTGATGTGATAGAAAGTTTGTTCAAAGGAGAAAGACGCATCAAAATCCTCCCCAACAAAGACTTGATACAACAAAAAAAATTGCAGGAGAGAGAAGAACAAAGAAACAAAAAACCTTCGAAACTCTAATCCTTATAGAAGGATATGCATATACATGTGCATATCTGGACCTTTGAAACAAGTTGTATAAAAAATACATATAACATAGTTACATATTCCGGGCTCTCATAAAAAAATATGAATAGATATGCATAATGAAAAAACATAAATGTGCAAATATATATAAACGTAAGGGTATCACTTGGATTTACATTTGTCGACTACCCATACCTCCAATTATGGGAAATGAGAAAAATCTGGATATGAATTGTTGATAACTGGGGAGTTATGCATGTTGATAACCAACACTTACAAGTATAACCGACCAACAATGGTATCAACATTGGTATCAATACCGATACTAGTCTGATATGAGCTGAGGCAATAGCAGCATTATTAGACTAGTACCAGTCTGGTAGGTACTTGAGATAATACTAGAGCCTTTTTACCAGTCTTATACCAGTCTCAATACCAGTTATATATCTGCCATATACCAGCCAGAAAAGAGTCTTGGAAGCTGGACCCAATACCAGGACCAGACTGGTATGAAAGTGTCATCTGACAGATTTGTACCACTTTTACAAAGTTAGGGTTGCATCACTTCATCACTTGATATTCAAGTTCTAGTAAGAGTTTTGATGTATGTATGTATGTATTTATTTTCATATTTATGCATTTTGTGTATGTGCACTTTGTGAACTGGACTCGTATCTCTCTCTGTCTCTCTTTGGTGATCTTGGGAACAACAGTTTGTCCAAATTGGTTCTATGATGTAGCCAAATTATTAGATACCTATGAAAAAACATGTCAAATGTCGGTGGGATTTGGATTTGTATTTTTGTTGCTACTAACAACAACAACAACAGCAACCCGTATATGCCAAAAGGAAATGTAAGGTTGCTAGTAGATGGCTGAATCTGCATCCTTCCTCTAATGCGCATTTTAGTGTGTGGGAACTGTATGTACTCCATAGGGATTGTGGGATCTCCCAAATACAGTTTTGAGTGAGGGAGGAGGATGAGACAATAATTCATCAAATGGATAAAAACCCAAATGTACGGAATGAAGAACAGTAAGAAAGTGAAGGAGATTTGTATAGATTTGTGTGAGCTGTTTCTGTCTACATTGTCAATGGATCAGATCATCTTGCCATTGCAATCAAGTTCAATTGGGGGCTTGTGTGTAAGCAAGCACAATGAAGGAGCCGGGAAAAAAACAATTTTTTGAAACAAGTAACCATCTGGAAACTCTTACCGGATTCTCATAAACAAGTGGGTTTTTTTTTTCTTTTTGGCTGTCTTCAGACTTGAAGTAAGTACTTTGAAGGTGTTGTTTTTGTTTTTATTTAGATGCAAGAGATGGGAATCTTGGCATTTGCATACTAATAATAACGAATCCAAAGTCAGACAAAAAAGAATGTGGGCTCCAATATCAGTCAACAACTGCCTGAAAATTAAGAGTGGTGAAACCGAAGACAAAGGGGGGAAGGAGGAGAGGGAAGGAAAGAGATAGGAAAGGGCTATGGAATGCACATATACATATTTTGGCACGACCACCAACATAGATTTCAAATTTCAACAGCACCAGCAACCACTTTGCTTTTGCCAAAGCTTTTAGCATCATACTTACCCATTTCCAACGACTAAAGCTTTTCCCAAAAGAAAGATGATCAGCTCCAATGCCACAGCCTGTCATCCCCTTATACACCCTCCTCAACCCCCCAACCCCAATCAAAGAATCCTCTAGTTCAACATGTTGTTTCTGTACATACACCAGCATAAAAGAAGATCTCATCAGATTTTCTTTCAGAGGATGGAAAATCCACTAGATCTAGCCACTACCTGTTTCTTGTGCATCTATTGCTGTCCAAAATGATGAACCAGATAACCAAAGAAAACTCTCACAACCGTGCAACACACATTAGCCTAAAAAACCAAAAAAACCATTTATAGCTACAAATGATATGCATGCAGCCTCTTGAGCTGGGTTGTTTTTTTCACAAAATATTTTATTTCTGTGTTTTGAAATCCAAATTGACTGATGAATAAAAATGGAACATATCCAAAATTGATGATTAAAAAATTGGACATGTGCATAGATCGCACAAGAGAAAATTTATGACAAGTCCAAAAAATCAAAACAATTCTTAACATATGTCAATTAAAAGAATCACTACCTACCAATATTATACCATACATTCAAGGCCGGTTTGGCATCATATTTTTAAAATTAAAAATGGTTCTAGACTCCCATTGAGTTCTGATGATGCATGTTATTTTTTAAGGTTCACCTTTTAGTTGCCCAAACCATGAGTAGAACGAGAATTGAAGCGCACATGAGCTTGGATGCACAAAAGTCAAGGCACCACATGAATAGTGAGACACATGAGTTATAGAAGCTACATAATACATATCATCATGTCATCATGACTCTTGCGGACTGTGACTATTGTGGAGTCTCTACTACTATTATACTTGTGACAAGAATTTTGAGAATTGTTTTCAAGACTACATTGGTAGTAACTAACAAAGCATAAAGGGGAAACGAGATATGCATCAAACATGTTTTCATAATTTCATGACCAAGTACTGAAATGGGTTTTTTAAGTATGAAGTTGTATGTGCATAGTTTGATGGGTTTGTGTGTAAAATATTTTAATTGTTAGCTTATATTTTAAGTTGATTTTTTTAAAAATCCAAGTGTTATGCATAGATGTCGTCTTTACCCCAATCTAGTCTTCCAAAGAGATTTCCTTCTTGAGATGCTTGACTTTGACATTTTACTCCTATTCTAATGTATGTATGTGGTGCATTAGTCAAGGCTAACTGTTAACTCTTCACATTTGCTGCATACTGATCAGGTGCTTATAAGAAGTTATTTGTAGTGTGAACTTGTGAAGTTCAGAATGAACAGGTTACATAATCACAGATTTGTATGTAGCTCCCCCCTCAAACCCATTTTCTCTTTGAGAAATTATTGCTTGTGGGAAGTTCCCTTGATTCTGTTTTTTCTGGAACACTTGAGAGGTTTAGTGTGCTATTAAATATTGAAAAAAAATTCATGAAAGTTAAGAATACTTCAATTATATAATGAATTCTAACTTAATAGTAAGCACCTTGTTTATATTTAGATTATTTATTTATTTATACTTTCTAATGACTTAGTTGTATTCTATGTTTTTTCCTGTTATTTGAAAAAAAAAATGGAAATAACTTCCCCTCAGAGCAATTTTAACCTGAAAAATATGATTTTGACAAATGCAAAAAGGATTTTTCATGAAAAAAATGGCTCAAAGTTTGCCAGATTTCAAAGAATTTTTTTTTCATATAGTCAGATTTGTATGATGATAAGTTGCAGAGAAGGTAGTCAAGAATACAGAAAGAGTTTTTTTTTTTTCTTTTTTTTGCTATTTTCATATTTAGTATGTAACCAAATCTGACTAAATCATTTTATGGAAAAAAACACCACTTCAACTAGGTTACAAATTTGAGGGGAAAAGAAAACACAATGCCCCAAAGAATTTGCTTAGAGCCACCATCATAAATGAGGAGAGAGATTCACACTCTTCAATCTCAATCTCCATGATCTGAAATCCAAAGTCAGAAAACCCTGACACTCTCTTGCATTAATTAATTTTCATTAACTCAACTCTTTGAATAGATTACTTAATACTAACTGATATACTTTCTATGTGGTCAAGGGCTTCCAAATTATGCTGCCATGATCTTGGGGGATCAGAAATCAACAACACCCTGCCTGAACTTCCCAATATGATCTCCTCCTCCTCCTCCTCTCTGGAATCTGATCCATCAAACAAAAATGCCAGTCAGGTGTGTGTTGTTGGGTCTAAATTTATCCTCATTATGATCAAGCCTTAGATCTTATGCACCCCCACAAAAAAAATCCATATAAAAAGGAAAAAAATAATCACCAATTTCAGGTTCCACAAATCTAGCAACATAACATAGAGAAAAGCAATCCAAACCCACATGCTAAAAACCAGTGCAAACTTCTCAGTTTGTCAGTTAATCCATACAAGTGCACAGCAAAATTGAAGGTTCTAAAAATCCAGTCACAACACATTTCTTTGTCTTGGAGGCCTGAGTTTGCTTGCCCGTTGCCAGAGTTATAGTATACCCAACTTACATACATACATACATACAACATACATACATACCTATGTGTGTGTTTCATATATATGAATATATATTGCAATATCTGGGCCGTTTGACGCTAATTATATCATTTTTAGAATTTTTTACAAAAAATTGAAATTTTTTTTCAGAATTTTTTTCCGAATGAAAATAAAGAATCTGATGGAATAGTTGAGAATTTGTCATTTTGTCAAAATGGAATCCTCAAAATTATTTATTTATTTATTCATTTGACAAACGTTGTGTCAAAGTGACCAATGTGCTGTGGTACACGATTTGAGTGGATTCATCACCTGCATTCAACCTGCATTCTATGACACCAAGAAGTCGTGCTTGTGTTTGAATCCATATACATTCATTGTTGGTCCAATTCCATAGTGGAGGTTTTGAGAGTTTGCTGACATTGCATTCATTTAACGGGTCTGAGGAGGGCGCAGATATGGCACCAAGCTTTTGGTTGTTCTTATCAAGGGCATAAAATAAATAGGTCGGTTATGGGTTTAGGGTTTAGGGTTAGCTAAAGAGGTGGGTCACGACTCACAACCTTGGTGGCCGTGGTATTTGCAACTGTGTACATCCCCTTGACTACAGACAGATTGTAGCAGGTCTTCAACCCTACTAATCTCACACTTGCACACCTTGCCTTTGTGCGAGTGTTGGGCGGTTATTAGAAACGGAACCCTGGTGGTTGTATCAGGGCAGTGTTCTTAGGATTCATAACCATGGTTCTCAAAAAATCACGTACCCAGTTCTCTGGTGCATCGCCATGGTTCTCAATCAAAATAAATAAATAAATAAATAATTGACCATCAAAACCACTAGTTTGTTGCTGGTTCTTTTGTGAAAACCGCCAGTTTTTAAAGGTTTTTGAAATACCAAATTGAGACTAGCGGTTCTTTGTTTTTGAAAGAACCGCTGGTCTGGATGCCGTATTTGGATTGAGATCCAAATAATATAATTCAGATATGAGGTTTTTTTGTAATGAGTTTTCATCATCCTTCATTTTTCATCCAATTGATGGAAATCATCCACAGTATCACCATTCTTTCTTTTGTTGGGTCATCATAAATCTGATGGTGGTACTGAAATGTACTTACTAGTCTTTCCCAACAAATGATTTCAATGATCATGTGACTGTTCATCACTTGAGAAGGGCATAATGACCTGATAACTTGCATAAGAAGATCTGGGCTTGTTAACTTTGTTGCAATCATGGTTTAAAAAAAGTCTTCTGCTCTAGGAACTGTGAACCAGGCTTCAAAAGGGTCATGCCAAAAGGGGCAAGAAGTTTTGGGGTTCTTGGCATTATGATCATCTGGGTCACCCTTGAAATCAAAGGGTGGCTGAAGATGGAGCCCCCTACCCAGCTCCTCTTGCAAAAAATTTGTCAAACTTATGAGGATTTCTAAACTTCCATATTTTTGATCTTTGGAACCAGCTCTGAAGGTGTTTCCTCCCTACCTCCTTCCAGTGTTTTTTTTATCAGGATTTTTGTAATGCAGCAAAATTGACAATCATCCATAAGAAGATGTTTTAAAAAAAAGGTGGTGATCATCCTTGGGATGATTTAGCCAAATCTGGTTATAAACCAGATATGAAGTACAAATCTTTAACATATTTCTATATTTTTGGCTACATATTGAAAATGAAATATAGAAATCTGGCCATTTTTACTATTTTTTTCTCACTTCTGGCCGTTCAAACCCTCATGAAAAATCACTTCATTTTCGAATGTATGAAATTTTTTTGGGCCACATTTCACAAAAAACTTTGTTAAAGATGTCCATCAACTATTCACTATCTTGCTAATTTTTTCTTTTTGACTTCCCTATCCACTTTTCATCCATTAGGTTTTCATTTCAACAAAACTTCATTTGATTTCCTTTCATCTTACAACATATTGGATTCCAAAGCCCCCAAAAACAATTTTTCGTTTTGTAATTCTATGAATGCTCATTCACTATAAAGAAAGATGATGCCTCATGATTGCCACACACAACTAAAACATAATAATGCATAATTTGGGATTATTACCCCATGTGGAACTTATGGGGCTACAACTTATGGCTAACCCCATGCAAGCGTCACATAGGCTTGGCGCACTAACATTCAAAAAGTTCATAGGGGGCTATTTAACATTCCACGTTCCATATTATCACATATAAACAATATTTGAGCCACATGGTAAATCCTCGTGGTTTGTTATTTGTTGATTTTCAACCAGGACAGACTAAAAGCTTCCAGTTCCCACATTAGAACTTTCCAGATCTAGAATTGATTTATTAAACACTAATTTAATGGAAGAAATGAGGCTTATAATATAGACAACTTCAAAAAGGCAGATTCCAATTATGGAAGTCCTCCACAAGTATGGTCCATGGTCTTTTGTATAAAGACTTAATGGTACATATATCAAAAAAATTAATCAAGAATGGTTGGGTCCTACCATCCTAGTAGGTACATGAAGCACATCTCCATATTCAAGATGACATACATGAATATGAATTAACCACTTACTTTGATTGCAAATTCATAGCAATAGTATCAAAATTTCAATTTTCATACCCAATTGAAGAACATCTCCACCATAGGAGAATTGTTCTATTGCAATAAAAGTGACAATGGATATAATGGGTGAAAACTTTAAGCCCTTGCCAAGAACTAATTACAACCTCATCTATTGCCTATATAGATCCATGTCATCAATATTCTTCCTACCTTAGTGATGTGTTGTTTTTGCTTAATGCATCCATGTTTTTCCTTTATGCTTGTCTATTTCTCTTCACATATTATTTTGTTCAAGTGTAATAGTAGACACAAATTGATGATAATGGATGTCTAACACCATCATTTCCTTGTGCAAATGTAAGCAAACCACACACTTTCTTGAACCTCCAATAACAAATTATTTATGCAAACCTTATTAGCTTAGGTTCAAGAGAGTGTGTGGAAGGATGTTGAATATTGTTTTGGGATTTTGCAAGCAAGGTTCAAGTTATTTCAAATCCAAGTTGCTAATGGAATAGGGAAGTCATAGCTAATGTGTTGACGACACATTTGGTCTTTCACAATATGATCATTGAGAATGAATTTGGTGATAATTTCGAGCTAGGACCAAAACCTTGTACAAGTTAGAAGAGGCTTCAAATTTTATGCATGTATGAATGGCACAAAATGGATAGAAAATGTCAGTAGTTGCTACAAGTTCAAAAATGACCTCATTGAACATCTTTAGACAAGGAAAGGTAGCGATTTGATTTGAAATAAATAATTTTTGCCTTATACATATTTCAATGCATGCAACCTCATTCTAGTTTGAAATATCCATCACTACAACAATTTGTGAAGTTTTTTCTAACTATGCAATGTTCATAAGTTGAAGAATAGTAGATGTGTTTGGGGGATTTGAAGGTTCAAATGTTAATGTTCATTTTAAAGCAACTATGAAGTTTTTATAATTCCTTGCATCTTTGCAACTTGAATTATTCATGTGCCATTGAAACAAATTGGCACTTGTCAAGCATGGTGAATAACGCCATTGTTGATTGTTCTTGGAGGATACAATTTTTTTCTCAAATTTGCTACCACCATATCTATAATTGGGGTTCAAAAATGCACACTTAAGCCCTAATGGCATAGTCTTTGAACTTTGTCATCTTCTTAGATTCATTTGCAACCTTTGATCATAACAACTATTTTTGTGTACTTACAAAGTTTAAATTTTCGAGCCCAAAAGAACTTTGATCTTGTTTGTGTTTAATTATTCAAAGGATTTCAATTTCATGGGTTGATGGTGCCCTTAAGTTCTTATCAAGGCTTGGGAGGTAAACTCCCAAAAGGTAGGAGTGCAAAGAAAGTAAAAGGGAGAAAGAACATTTCTCAATTTTACACACTAGGGGAAAAAAATGTTTGGTAGCTTCAAGATGAGGATTAAAATGATGTGACAACTTCATGAACACCTTATGGATAAGTCACATGCATAAACCAAACAATGCAATTAGTGAGTGAAAATGGAACCAACTTTGGGTCACAAAATTGGTTTGGATTCATTATATTCAAATAACCTAAACTTGCGAGGAAGCCACTGCCTTCCTCCCTATAATATATTGTGTGCCTTTTCATGGGGCTACATTTGAATGGCCTTTTCTTTTGGGAATCCCAAAGTTGGGACTTTTGTTATCTCAATTTTTTGGAGCCTTGTATCCACTTGTTTCAAGCTTGTTTTGGGCGGCATATGACCACATTATTTGTATATTTTAGTGAGAATTTTCCAAATCCATGTTGTACACCCTTCATCACATGTCATTTGACTTTTGTTTTTTGAGTTTTTTTGGTTGGGAATCAAATTGTTAGTTTTATTTTCGACCTTTTTTAGGTCATAATGTCTAGCTCCTAACTCCAAATGGAGATTGTTAACTCACATTTACTATCTACATTTTGAAATCTTTTCGATGGTATAAAAAACTCTTGATTTGCATAAGGTTCACCCCCTTGCACTTTTGTCCCAAAAATTTAGGACATTCCATGATTCCCAACTCCTAAAGTGAAAGTTATATGCAAAAATCTTGGGAACTTTTCCTTTTCACCTTCCCTTATGTTTTAAGTGTTTTTTTTCTTAAGGTGGTTCCGAACCCATTTCCTTTTTGCCCAGCCTTAGCCATGAGCTCAAGGCTAAGGTTGCAACATGGATGATGGGTGGTGTTTTGGAAACATCTCACGTGTCCCCCCACCATAATATGTGGTTTAGGAATAACCAACAATGTATGAAGATGAACAAATATTTCTTTGGGTGTTTGCTTAATGTAAAGCTTCAATGATTTTGGCAATGTGTCATTTGCAGATGTGTTAGATTCATTGAAGATAATGATAAATCCATGGTATCCCATGAATTTGGAGATGTCATGTTTAGTTGCCACCACTTCATCTCCAAACTTTTTGCAAGTTGTTCCACACATGTTGTTAATCAATTTTCTTATTGCATTTTGAGCCAAAATGTTGTTGATTTATGTCCACTATTAGTGACAAGGTCTTGTGAAATGTGGAAATAAGACTTGCAAAGTTGGCGATCTTCTTCAACAACAAAGTTCTTGCCCTTTTCATATTTTCCATTGTAGTGTTCATCATGCCAAGCTCAAGAGCTTCTAAAAACCTTTTCACGAAACTTGATTACGCTAGGTCAAATCAAGTTCTGATGTCAAAAATTGCCAAGGAATGAGCTAAATGGATTGTCATATGTTACATGAAAATGCCAATGAAAACACATATTTTCTTCCAAGACCAAGACTCATTTTTCTATGTGGAAGCACTAGTGAGGTTCATTAATTCTTAATTTTTCTTCTATATTTTAGTTTGCCATTGGAGAGCCATTTCAAGTGCTTCTATGAAGATGTTAACAACTATATTGATATACGTTACTAATTGAAGCCATCACATTCTAATTGATGTGCCACGAAATACAAAGCTTTTTTTTTAATTCATGAAAAAGCATGGTGAGTAATTGCATTACGAAAAAGAACAAATGATTGTCACAAACAAATGAAATGTCCACTTTAATCCTATATACTCCAACATTAGTGCATAACAACCGTCAATTGCAAGCCACAATAGTAATAATGAATCAGTTCTTGCTAGACTTGGGCTCCTACATTTATGTGTAACAAATGTGATCTTTGCAAAGCCACAATGTTGGGAATGGATCTGTTCTTGTTAGACCAGGATGAGGCAAGTAGGGTAATATCAGCAATGTGTCCAAATGAGTACCTACATGGGTGAATATGGGCATCACTCACATCATGCAACAAGGTTGCATCACACAAGCATGTTCTATGCTACCAATCTTGGTACCGGTATTGATACCCATGACAACTCTCCATATTTGCCCAACTTTGGTAGATTCATCAAGTCTTCTCCACTCTAACAGTGCTAGCCTAGTACCATACTAGTAGCTCAGCAGCTTCAACACTAATTATATTATTTTCAGAAATGCTGAAATTTTTCAAAAAAAAAATTCAAAAACCAAAATTTTGTGAAGGAAATTATAGAACATTTGAGATTTTTTTAGAAATATAATGTTAATTAATTGATATAACCATAGTTGATTAATTATTGAACATATGTGTGTTGAAGCTGCCCTTGTACTAGGGGACTGTCCAAGGGCCAGAGTGCCCTAAACATTACATATGGCCGGAGTTGCTAACTGCAACTTTTTCCTCCCAGATCTGCCCTTTGCCCCTTATTTTTTCACCTTGGCATTTCTAGACATGTTCAAGATCCATTTCATGCATGTTTTGGGCGTGAGATGGATGCTAGGGTATGTAAATGCTATAAGACCCTTGGCTACTTGGCATGTTATGTGTCCCTTGGTACTTGTAACATGGGAGGTGCAAAACATGACAAGGTGAAGAAAAAAAAAAAAAAACCGGGCAAAGGGCAGACTGAGGGGAAATTTCTTTGCAGCAGTACTTTTGTACCCACTACATAACAACTATGAGAAAATGTAGTGTTATGGGCCAGAATGAACCAACATGCTGCCCAGCACGTCCTGACAGGACGGATGGTGAATGGATAGGAAACACTTTTCCATTGGGGTCCAAAGCATTAGTTGAAACCTGGCTTCATCCAATCTTTCCCCAGCTGGGTGGTCATAGTGTGAACACGATGTCATAGTGTGAACACGGTAACAAAATAGCCATAGTTATGCCATTTATACCTTTTCAAACCCACCCAAAAAAAGTTGTGGAGCTAGTAGCCACCCAAAGTACACACTTTGAACATCAAGAGAGAGAGAGAGAGAGAGAGAATCTGTAAGCTTTATTTTCACATGGGGGGGTAGGTGTGGAGTAGGTACGAAGTTGGTGCATACACAATCCTCAAAGTCATAGTGGGGAAAGACCTTTTTTATGAAATAACAAGATAATATATTATTTTTCCAAACATCGCATAGTACTATACTATTAAATTATTTATAATTCTTTATTTTATTATTAATTACATTGTGAGGTACATCCAAAGCTTCCTGTATTTGTATTATTGTGATTGGCATAACACTCAATTGGCGCCACATAGTAGCATTATAAACAACAACCGTGGAATGAACCTAACCTTTGGAAGTTGTCACTTGCTTGCTACAAATTATAAACTGAACGTGCTCCAGCTCAGCCTTTATCTTATCAAAGAGAAAAAAGTGTCGTTGCTGGAAAGTCGGTTTTGTCAATTGGATCCTTTTTCATTAGCGGGGGGAGAAACTTGCAACAAGAGCTATCCTCAATCAGGTATGTTCCGTGTAAGGAATGTGGCACCAATATGGTCGGTGGTGTTTCAAGAAGCAGATAGTATCGGTAAGTGAGTCTTTAGCCTTGATTGCTGCTCGTGTTGGTGTTGTTTCCAAGAAGGATTGTATTTAAGAAAAAATGTATATATAATAATTGTAGTGATTTCGCTATGCTTGTTGAGTTTATTAGGTGTGTTGCATTAGCCTCAGATTCGCACCTCTCCTCTCTCTCTCTCTTCTTGTACTTCTTGGTTTGGGGTTCAAAATTTCCCTTAGTTTCGCTCTTGTTGTTTCTTGGTTGTCACGCTCCGCACGCAATGAGGTCTGCATGATCTTTCCATGTAAGTAAAACAAGTTCAACTTGTGCTCTAAAGTCTCTGGCAGTCTTTTCTAATCGTGCATTGAAAAGAACAAAAAAAAAATGTAGCGTAATCTTAAGCATTATAAGTCAAAAGACTCATTAGGAAGAAGTACAAGTCTTCAAGAAGAAAAAAAGGCTTCAAAGTTTAGGATTCCAAATTGAGTATGTAATTTACTCTAATTTTCCAGCTGGGTTATATTAGGTCAAGCATTTTTTGACAATTTTTCACAACAGATGATGAGACCTTCCTTACAACTATGAATAGAGAGAGAGAGAGAGAGAGAGAGAAAGATCAAACCACAAAGATCTTTCTCCCTCTCTCTCCTATATATATATTATAAAAGCTGGGGCAAAGTCATGGGCACCTCAATTCTCAAGCAAATGTAAGTAGTTGTAAGTATCCTTTCAAGGGACTAGAGAAGAAACCGAAAATTATTGGCAACGGGTTTGAGATTGGTGATTGAATTCAAGCAATGCAAATGTACTGTTTTATGCAATGCAATGCGGTGTACTATTTGATAATAAACTAGGAATATTTACCCGACCAATGCATGTCTCTGGAGGGTTAAATGATCGCTGTTGACTTGTAACTCGATTAAAAAAATATATATACATATAACAAGTGGGTTCATCGGGTAAAAATAACTCTACCCCATGTGCTAAGTTCAACCCAGCAACATCGAACAATTACAATAGGAAATGTTCCATGAAGTTCTCAGAAAATGAACAAGTGAAAATACATTCCTCTAAATGTGGGAGCAATCAAAACAAAGTCATTCTGGAGTCCTTCTCTTGCAATTTACAAGAAGTCTGAGCCAATAAATCATAGAGGCACACACATAGAGGAACAGCTCAAGCACTGGTGTCATTCACTGTGCACTGTTGCTACCTCAGTTGACTAAATTACATTCGGTGACTTTGACGTAAACATTCCAAGTCAAAATCTGCTTTGAACAACCAGATTACACAATTGAACTGCTTTCTCACAGTTGTAGCTCAAGCTCCGAAAACATCTCCCCATTGGGTAGTAGTGGCAAAGCTGCGCAAACAATGTGCAATTTGAGAGAAAGAGTAGAGGCCTACAATCTTAATCTTGAGCCAAGTAAAACGCCACACATTAGTGCCCCATTTTGTGCAATGAGATTTTTAATTTTTAATTTTTGGGTGGAAGATTCCAATCTCAAGAACCCAATATAAAAAATTGAAACAAAATTCTCTATACTTGTACCAGAATAGTATGTTGAAATGTACATACCAGTTTTGATATAGAACCTTGGTTCTCAATTTTTTTTGAAAAAACCAACTTTCTAATTTCTGGTCGACAGATCTCTGATTCTGATTTTCTTCTTAAAATGCTGGAAGTGATGGTTCTTTGATTCTGAATGTTTTAAAGAACCGAGACAACCACTGGTTATTGAAAAAATCAAATAACCGCACAACACTGTTACATACCTGTCTAGCACTTTCAAACCTAGGGGAATGAATGCACACGCTCCTCTGCCTTGGGTGTGAGAGAAGCTAAATTATCTGATCACTCAAGAGAAGAATTGGCAACTGCGGTGCAAAAGTTAATACCTTGATAAAAAATCATGGTCGTACAACAAACACAGCATCTTGAATGTTGGAGTCTAGGAGAGATAAGAGCATGAAATGGTTCTCAAAATGGGTTTGCAAATTAAACTGGGAAGTGAAGCATTTCTCAACAACAGCTTGTGGTTGCTGCCAATTTTGCACAGCCAATTGGTGCTCCGGTGGAATTCTTCAGTACAAACTACCAGGTGTTCATGTTTGTCTTCATTCTGATCTGAACCAGATGATTGGATTCGATATGATAAAAAGTGGTCAAAGCCATGACCACAAGCCGCTTGCCTCACAAAGGCCAGGACCCTGATAGTGTGCAACATTTTACATAACGCATGACAAAGATTAGACTGGACAACATTTGAATCCCAATTGGCATTCAATACTCACATGAAATTCTGAATGAATCTCTTTAGCAAATCCTTCAAATTATATGCTCTGGTACTCCATGCCCCAAAAAAATCTTCGCAAGGGATTTGATAGATTTGCTAAAAAGCTCAGTACAACCCCTACACAATCTTGCATTCAGAAGGAAGCATGTCCCGGATCTGGGAGTACAAAAGCCTCCTTCTTCAATTTGGAAAAGCCAAAATCTATGCAAAAAAACCAATTTTTTCCAGGGTGACTGCTTGCAAAGGACATTGCATGAGAATCAGGATTTGCCAAAATCCTTGGTTGCATTCTGCAATCACTATTAATACCAGGTAAAGGCAGCACCTGTTCTCAGACCAATATTCCTGTCTTTGTAGTTGCAGGTACAAATGCATTATCAAATCCTTCAACTTGATATTATTTTCTTTCTTAATGCCTCAGACAAAAGAGATTGTGAATTGTTGAACTAGTACTACAGTTGGGGTTGAATATAGCACCCCCAAAATTATGCACAAAGAAAACTCATGGTGGTAAGTTCACAAACTATGTTCAGCCCTTTAACCTGAATTTTGGGTCTTTTGAGCTCTGAAGAATTGGGTTGTTTGAAGACCTTGGTGCAGATGTGATCCCATCTTTGTGACTTTCAAGCTTGCTGTCATGTACTCTGGAAAAGAATGTGGGTATAAGAGATCCGGGACCCACAAAAAAAGAATCCTAAGTTGCTTGCAGTTCACAAAGAATGAGTGAGAAATCACAGCTCCATGAACACTTCTATGCCATCTGTAAACACTAAACCCTAAACCTTACTACCTCTGGGCCAGAGCTTTAGATCAGTATGACCAGCTGCACAGGAATTCTTCATCCTCCTCTTCATAGTGAAACTTCCTGCCCTCTTCTCTCTCTCTCTTTCTCTCTCTTAGATCTCTTTAGTACTGGACCTCATGGCAGTGCAAAATTCATCATCATAATTCACTACTACAAAATCATGTCTTTTTTCTCGCCTTAGCATTGCAATCGCAATGACGCAGTGGAATTGAGTTATTTGTCCAAGATGATTAATTAAGTTAATGGTTTCTCCATTTTGATGTCTTTGTTTCCATCATTAGCTTTGCAATTACAAGGACAGAAGTGACTACTTCATTTGTTCAAAATAACTGAGTAAGAAGAAGTTTGTTCATTTTGAGTGACCCAGCATTGTGGTTACACCAACAGAAACAATTGAGTTGTTTGTCCAAAATGACTAACTAAGCACATGTCATTGCATCATTGAGAGTTAATGAAGTAAATGTTCATTTTACAAGGAACTTTTTCATCATTTTGCTTTAAACTATATAAATACATATTGTCATCTTCACTTCTTTCAAGCCAATCTTGAAGTGGAGGAATTTGTTATCTTTGTCTTCAAACAATTCATGAAGTGGAGAAAGGGGTATAGGTTACGGTCATGTTATTACTATAACCTCATGGCATGACCATAGGTTATATGCTACTACTATTACCAGGGATGAGTAGTTCATTTGGGCTCAAAAGATTTTCGTGTTCTTTTCATTGGATGGTTTTGATTATCCTAGAAAGCGAAATAGGAAGACAAGAAGTTGAACAAAATGGGCAAAAAGTTGGATGGGTGGTGGGCCAAAAGAAAAAATGATGTGAATACTAAATGTAGTTTCATAAACCCAAGTGATATAATCGAAATCATGACATTTGCTCATAATCCACCACCATATGGCCTTAAATTTTCAATATCCCCTTTCACCTTTTAACAATCCCATTCTGCTAATCTAAACCAAAGAGTTTTAAAATGCATTATCAAATTTTTTAGGAAAACACAACTGGTAAGAGCCCATTAGAGCTATAGATTCTTGTGTTGGAATACACAAGCTAAAATGGACAACTTGCTTGGAAATCTTGAATTGAGAGAATAAATGGTGCGCCTTGCCTCAGCGTGATCAATGTTGAATTGAATTTACTATGCTACTCCAAAGTCCTGCAGAGCTGCATGTTGTTTATGTACAGAATCTGTAGTGATGGCCAAAGTCTGAAGCTTCTTCAGCGTAGATGGTGCCTGCAAAGACTCACATGCTGGAATCAATTCTGATGAATTCTCCAATCAACATGACCGGACTGCAATCACTTAAGAGCAAAGAAGGCTGTGGAACGAGCCAAAGTAAGAAGATAAACCACACTAATGCCAGGAGAAGGCAAGGCTTAGCTGACTCCTGACGTGGTTTATGTGTCATGTTTTTCTTCAGTTCATCTTCTTGGGAAATCTTCATAGGACACTGTACTGAGTGCAGCAGCAGTGTCTGCTATCTAGGGTGTTAGGTGAAGGAATTCTAATCATGGGTTTGACAAAAATAAAATTAACAGATTCAGTCAACTTACCTGAGAGTCTCTCGAGTTCCTCGGCGGATCTTGCAACGTATAGTAGGAAGCCCAAGTTTTTGATGTGCTTCGTACCTGTGACACCCAGAAAAACCTGCAAAAAGCATAATGCATCAGCCTCACATGACCTGTCCTGCTTCTTGTGGGAGAAACAGTGGCATTTGATGATTGTACTGGCCTTCTCTGCATTTCCACATCAACACCCAAAACTAGAAGCATATAACAGCCCCTGGGCATCTGATGTAAAAAGAAAGTCTATGCCAATGTATTATTAATCATCATCATGTTGTTCATTATGCAAGGCAGCAAGGAAATGGATAAATCCCCATCAATCCTCCTGGGATGAGACTATTGTCTCCTTGACCACATGCAAAAGTAAGGTGCAAAGTCTTGAGGACATGAAGGTACCATAATATACACCCTCCACCTCCAAAATGTCAATCTGTCAGACACACATATTCAGCCTTTTGGTTATTCTGAAGACCGGAACCAACTGCCAATGACATTTTTGCATAGCAAACCAAGATACTACCCAATATTCTATACGTGCTCACAAGACTTTCTGTACTTGGGAAATTCCAAAATTTTGGATACTGCTGAAAATGCATACCAGCAACTACAGAATGACCCAGGCAGCAATTTGACTGCCATGAAAATTTTCAACTTTTTATCTTGGAATTTTCAGTTTACTGAGTATAATAACCTCATTCAAAAAACCAGATCCCTCTCTATGATCCAATCTCCTGCACAGTTATAGCTCTTAAAGTCCATTTAACCACTCAGCCCCTCTCCAGTACTTCCATTCAGACAATCAGTTGGCAAGAACATACACAACCATTGCAACTCAGTCAAAGATCCTAACAAGGTTGTTGGGAGAATAATGGATGTCCATGAGACTCACTGGCTCCTGAAGTCCAATGTCTGCAATGCTATCCATTAGCTGTTGCACTTTTTCTGGATTGTTATTTCGAGTCCGCAATAGTGGCCGCCGAATTTGCTCCAGAGGAAGCTCAGCAATTATAGGACCCTTTTTCTTTGCACTCAAAATTGCACCTGTTACCCCCCCCATCCCCCACCAAAAAACACAAAAAAACACAAAGATGATATTTACACAAAGTCACACAGAGTAGAGACACAAAACAAATATATACATGGACCTTAGTTCACGATAGTGTTCTTCAATAGAGCTCACAGCAGCAGGCTGAGACTATCTAACTCTTTCTTCCCAAATTCTGGCTCCTTGCAATCCAATTTCTTGAGGTCATATAAGATCCTAGGAATAGAAATACCACCATTTGTGGAGAGCTGTAAAATTCTTTCATCCATTCAAACCGTGAACTGTATGTATGTCAGCAAACAGTTTCAAAATTCCGTGTTGTCTTCTGAGGTTGGATTGTAAACACTAGATGTTCAACTGAAGAGACTGTAACATGATTTTTCAAGATCATCATCACGACAACGTGAAGCTAGAGGATGCAATAACAGGTCAGGCGGTGTTGGTGCAAATTGGATGTTCAAAAAGAACAACACAAGCTGCATGCAAGCCAATCAAGCAAGCTTGACGTAATCTTCCTTGAGGGACTAGGGTTTGGAGCAAGTTTGTACCATTTTGTGACGAGCAGCGAATCCGCAGTGGTCGAGAGTGGCTAAGAAGAAGCGGCTGCTGCTGTGATGGCGTGAACAAGGCCGGCAGTCGCACCGTATTCATTTGCAGCACTCTTTGCGGAAAAGGAAGTTGCAACCTAAGCAAGGTACACACAGACAGACAACGACAACAACAGCAACGCAAACACGAATTCTGATGCCTGAAAATGAAATCTGAGCTCTCTACAAGATGGGTATTTGTTGAGCCACTAGCCAGCAGTTGACTAATTTCGGCCGCGACAAAATTTGGCACAACAATTGCACATCATGCGCGTGCGGTTCTGAGCTGGAAGAAGAAGCATCGCTCGGGCTAAGAAGCAGCAAAAGCGTTAGGGTTGAGTACATTAGGGTTACCAGCACCCCCCAGTGCACCATGAAGGATGGATGAAAAAAAGTTTTCTGTTGGGTTTCAGTTCCTTAGCTAACCATGGTGGTTAGTTCAGTTGCTTGTTTTTTTACTGCCTACCTACTTTTTTACTTTACCTTTTCTATAAACCATCTAGTAGTCACCTATTTTCTTACTTACCTACCTATGTATACATAGGTCTTACTTCTTACAGAACCAGTTACCAGTGTGAAACCAGATGTCTTAGTATAGGGGCTAGCTTCAACACATGTCCCCTGAATAATTAACTAATTTTGAAGATTTCATTTAAAAAATTTGAATATTTCTGAACATTTCAATAATGTCTGTTGTTCAATTTCCTCGGCAAAAATTGTTGTTTGAGAGAACTATTTTTTTGAAAATTTTCAGCAATTCTAAAAAATATATAATTTTGTGCTAAAGCCAACCAAGGGTACTACTAATGGTGGTATTATTAACCCAGTTGAGGTTCATCCACAACCGAGTCATGCACAGGGGTATCCATCCATCCATCCACTGGTGGGTGCTAGTTCAATCTGGTCATCACCACGTTGGTCAAGAATCCGGTGGTCCTGAAATTCCCAGTCCAGTACAAAAGTAGGTCCAGGATGACGGTGGGTGGTACGCCCACGAGATCACGTGGTAAAAACAAACTGGGGATCTGAAGTGGGCCAAATTCGGGATCAAGTGTCACGAGATCATGTGGTAAAAACAAACTGGGGATCTGAAGTGTGCCAAACTCGGGATCAAGTGTCACGAGATCATGTGGTAAAAACAAACTGGGGATCTGAAGTGGGCCAAACTCGGGATCAAGTGTCACGAGATCACGTGCTAAAACAAAGTGGGTATCTGAAGTGGGCCAAACTCGGGATCAAGTGTTCTTTGACCTCATCAAGCCCAAAAAAAAAAAAAAACACCAAATGACCCTCTGTTTGTGATAACACTTGGGTGGTTCTAGAAAGACCCCTTTTACCCATACAATGCAAAAACCCAATTGTTCCCCCCCCCCCCCCCCCCACTATCTGAAAAACAATAT
>Ga0116231_10005527_pt1 | contig 24841 bp, 13 predicted proteins | sample S1TSphgellanicum_2_FD_89695 | JGI IMG/M metagenome (GOLD analysis project Ga0116231, IMG submission 89695) | Host-associated microbial communities from peat moss isolated from Minnesota, USA - S1T2_Fd - Sphagnum magellanicum MG | ecosystem: Host-associated > Plants > Peat moss > Unclassified... | reverse complement strand
CCCCCCCCCCCCCCCCTAAAATTAATTTGATATCAATGTCAACAGTCTTAATTTCACTTAATCATCCTTCAATATTGTCCATTCTTTGTACTAAATTTCCTATGTCCAACCTATCCAAAATAGACATCACAATTCCTAGTCACTATTCCCATGCATCCTAGTTTGTTTGATTACTATAGTACAATTCTACCCTTAATATTACCCCCTCTATACTTTGGATTTTGTACCCAAAATCCTATTATGTACAACTATATTGAAAGAATTCTTAGTCTACATAATAGACTACCCTTTCTTCCTTTTTCACTCTCCAACTACTTATTCTAATAATCTCATGTTTCATAAATTGTTGCCTTTCTATCACGATGGTTTTTTTAATCTGTAGGGGATTTTGTGGTTGCATCTGCTACTATACTTTTGTGCTTCTACATAGGTTTATGTGTGACCATTATCCCCCTCATCTTGTGATGTTGGCTTTGTTAAAGTTGTTGTAACAAATTCAATTGATGGAGAAACTACAGTTACTATGGGCCATGGCATATTCTATGGACTTTGCTTGGGTAAACACATGTTGTCCCTTTCATTTTGTTAAAATTTTTGTTATTCATATTTGTTTTTTAGATTATGTCACTATTTGTTCTCCCATGACTTCCTCTGTAGTGTTTCCTCCCTTTAGTTCTATAAATGCACTTGATTGAACCTCATGGACTTCACCACTTAGACTTGCATCATACTAATTGAAATCTAACGTGTCAAAGCTATCTTTAGGAGTTGCAGAAGGTGAGTCATCTTGAAACTCTAGATATGTTTTTTGGTATGCTTGCAGCTTCTTCATGTAGCTAGCTTCGTTTACTTTATGCTCATCAAATAAGGTATGTAAGTCCTTTTGCAACAAGTCCTAAACTAAATTCCACCATACCACCATGCATCAACATTAGATGCTTGCAGTTGCAATGATTTTTGTTTGGTCCTCAAAATTATATTCTACATCAATATATTATCATACTCCCTCAATCTATGCTTGGATGAATATAGCTCCATAATTGTAAATGATTCCACAACTATTCATATCCTCTTGGTATCTTGTTGTAACTTCTAGATTGACCTGTTACACGTGGTCTGAGTTTTGTTCTTTTCCAATAAATTGCATCTCTCTAATGTTCAATGATTTAAATTTCCTCCTTTAGCTTCAAAATCTCTTTTTCTTGTACATGTATATGTCCTTGTAAAATTATCCTTGTCCCGTTGCAAGGCTACAAATTAAATTTCCAAGTCATCTACCTATTTTTTCAAGGCCAAACACCTAGAATCTTCTTTCTAATTATTTAACTTTAACAAATCTTGCTCCTCCTTAATAATTTCATATGAGTACATATGTTATTCCAAATTCCATTGATTTAGCATAATGATCTCCATTTGTAGCTTATTCAATTCCCTTTCTTTAATCTAAAGTGTCTTTTTGGGTTTGAACTTCAATTGCATGCATCTGACACTATGGATCTATCACCTCTTATAGTGTACTTGTAGTTTTGCCCTCCAATTCCTACTTCTTTACTTCATTCCTTTCACATAGTAATTTTAAGTCCTAAGAATTCAAGTTTTGTATGTTCCATTTTTTTATTATAGTTTGCAACATATTAGAATAATCTAGTAATCTTCAAATTTTCCTTTGCTTCTTAACTTAAATATCCCCCTATATGTGGGTTTTGAAACACTATAATTTCCCCCTTAAATGTTTTTACAAATGGCCCTCTACTTCTATAGGCTCCAAACCTATCTCCTAAATCATATAATCCAACTAAAAATAATGGTTTATCCTCTTGATGTGCAACTTATTACGATGTGGTTTATTTGTACCATGTGATGCACCCCCAAACTCTAGGAAAAACTCAAATGCAAATTTCAAAGTGAAAACATCAGAAGAAGAAAGAGTTGGGGCATGTTAGAGTTCTAGGATGGAGATTAGGACAAATGACAAGTGGGTCAATTATTCATATGGATCTACACAAACCAAACGATAAGTTGGTTAGTGCATAGTTGGAGCACTTTTAATGCACGAATGAACCACGAACATACACGGACTCACAAGATTCACCATGACTTGGACTTGGGCGAAGCCACCACCTTCCCCCTTATAGTATTCTTTATGACTGACCACAGGGACTACACCCAAATGTCATTTTTCCCGGGATTCCTAAGTCGGGAGTTTCGAAATTGGGACTCTTGCCACTTTGGAAGCCCATAACTTCTTGGGTAAACCTTTGATTGAAATAAGGTCTAAAGAAAAATTGTAGCCCTCATCAAGAGCTTCTCAATGATATGAGGCATGCCACCTACACACAAGTAATTCAAGGCAATTCCTAACTTTTAGTCGTCAATAGTCAAATTGACACTTTGACTCCCGACCCTTCTTTTGGCCATAACTTATGTTTTAAATGTTCAAATGGATCATACAAGCCCATTTTAGACATCCATGTTTTAAGAGATTTTCAATGGTATAAGGAAGTCCTCAATTTAATGAGTTTTGACCCCACAAATCACTCATTGAAAATTTAAGATTCCATAGGGACTCCATCTCCCAAAGTGGGAGTCCACTTGGGAGTGTGTGGATTCATTCCTTCACATTCTCTCACACTCCTAGGAATGTGAATGTGACTCCCGATTGCACTTTTGGCCCGCACCTTTCCATGCCCTTGCCTATGTGAACCCAAAGTTAAAGTCGTGAAACTTATTATTATGGAGATGGTGAATGTGGTGGAAACCACCCAATTGGTTCAATGTATGGATCCATATACCTCTCCCTCTATTCCTACTATGGTTGTATTGGGTCTGCATGTGATGGATCCTATTGGGCAATAAGGTATTCAACCTATGATTCTTTTTTAGCCATTAACTCTATGAATTGAATTCCTATAGGTGGTGTAGGTCTTTGTGCTTCCTCCTAGGGCTACTACTATCTTGGTATGACTATGATGCTAGTACATCTAGTATTGGCATTACTCCTTACATCCATTTCCTCCTTTTAATCATCAAAGGTTTTTCCTCTTCTTCCTCTTCCTTTTAGTCTTTTGCATTCTTTTGATTTTTGGTTTAAATTTGTCTTGGTGATCTAATGGACGATGCAAGAGGGCATTTGGTTTTTTGCAACCTATCTTTGAACTTTGATTCATTCACCTTAGATGTAAAAAATTCTTATGTTCCAACTAATGTAGCTTCTGGTGGTATCTATGGTTCTATCTATGGGAAGAAGTGTTGGGAGGTTGCAAAGTAAGGTGGACCAATTTTGTTGAATAAATAGTCCATAAAAAATCCATTTGGTAGTGTTCAAATTGTAGTCTATTATGATATCATTGTTTAAGTGGGGGATTAAATGTGATTAACGAGATAATAAAGATTACGTGACTAAAAGCCCAACTACATAGCTTTTTAACATGCATGTTAAAGGAAAAAAAATTGAAATCCATCAAAAAAAGAATATGATATGGACTTGTTTAAATAAGGTTCATTTTAAGACATTTAAAAAACCATATCTTCTTTCAGGTTAAGTTTTTATAACATTTTTTTTGCATCTGTCACTTTTACTTTAATATATCATATATTGAAACCCTATAAAATAACCTAAACAAAATTCATAAACAAAAATGTATTTGTATCAAGCCATAGACAAAAGACTAGTCCATATTTTTCAATTTCAAAAGTTCAATACTCTATATTTGGAAAATACATGTTATATTTTTTTATGTAAATGTTTTCTTATTCAAGTTGAAAATCTTAATTCAATGGAAAATTTGGCATAATGATGATTTTATGGCATGTTAATGACATGTTAATGCATGACACTCTACAAAAACCTATAGTGTCATGCAAAAAATGATCCACCTTAACTTACACTCACCTTGCTACATTAAGATCTCAATGACCAATGTTAAATGATAAAGATCCTTCTTAAGATCAACCTTTATTATTCCTCTCAACATCTTTGTTTGAGAGGTTGTTCATTTAATCAACTCTCTATGCATCTATTTGAACAAAGTATTTGCCCAATCTATAGTTTTCCCTTTCATAGCGACCATGATGGATATGGCATTTCTATTACTAAAATAATAAACATTGTCCCTCTAATAAACAACCTAAATTATTGACAGGAAACAAATGTTGTAAGGTTTTTTCATCATACTGACATTCCATTGTTCTACATTGACATAGGCTCTTAGCAAAATAATATGTTAAGACATAGCTTCTGCAATATACTTATCTACTTGCTTTTGTTCTTTGTAACCAATGTTGGAGATTTTGAACACATTTGTAATCAAATGTTTTACTATTACTACAATTTTCTTTCCTAACCTTACATAAATGGTCTTTTCCTTGATTTGATAGGTGTTTTGAGAAACTCCACCAGTTAATCACAGTGTGGTGTTTTCCATTGTAGTTTAAACAAACCTACTAGCCTAACTCTAGATGCCCATCTTTTTTCATCTTCTCCCATCCTCACCCAAGTTGTGATTCTTTCCAAATCCTAAATATAAGCTTTGTTTTATTGGTGTAAAAATCAACCTTGCTAGCTGTGGTGAAAGAACAAACTTAGCTTGACAAAACGTTGTATTAATTTTCTGCCTCTTCTTTTCAAACTTAAAATGGTTGGGTTTCAAGGAACTTGGAACAACCAAAGGTATAAATAGGTCTATGGATGATTTTGGTGCTAAAATTGTCGTTTGTTTTAATTCTTGAAAAAAATGGAGGTTGTATTTATCCTCTAAATCAATCAGGACCACTATTTCCAATTTAGCATGTGGTCTTGAAATCCCTCGTTCTCCCAAAAAATGTAACCATTTTTTGTGCATGTTAAAATACGCAAATTGGCTTCAATTCATCTCCTCGAATTGTAATATGGAGAAGAATTTGGAGAACGAACTTGGAGTGATGTTGGATTTGCAATTCCAGAATGTGAAGCATGGTCTGTCACCTCCTTTTGGCCTTTTATAGTAAATATTTCTTGTCTTTGAATTCCTCTTTCCTTTGCACAAATTAGATTCTTATGCTCTTCTTCTTTCTTTCGAGCAATTCTTCCAAACTTTTCTATTAAACTTTTGTTGTTCATTATGATGTGTTGAAACTCATGAAGATTATAAGAAGTTTAAAAAAATTGTTCATAATCGACATCATGCCAAGTTAGTGCCACTAATTCCTTGCCCCCTGATGTGTCATTTTATCTTTTAGAGTTTTGTGATTTCATTATGAAAAAAAAAGGTGTTTTACAACTGGCCTTGCAACTCAATTTTTGAATTGCAAAGGACATTTGCAATTCACTATATTTATACACTGTGAATGCTAATGGACAAGTTGCATGAGTTGCAGAATTACAACTCATCGTATATATTATGCAACTCATTATAATTCAATCAAAATAACTCATTTTCAACTACTATTCAACTCCATTATAATTACACCCATGATGTCATGTTAACGTCATTAATTATCATCGATATATTAAAATCTAACATGTGGCATTATGAAGATTTTTAAACCTTTTTTTTTCAAAATATTGATCTCCATTGTCCATTATGATTGTTAATGATGGTCCAAGATTGTGACACGTAATACAATAAAAAAAATTGTCACATGACATATTAATTGTATTTTGGATATATATATATATATATATATATAATTTTAGTAGCTAAATAGGTTGCACATAACCATAGGTTGGTAGGTTTGAAGACCTACATACCTACGTATTTACTAGGATCTATTTACTTACCTAGGTAGGTAAGTAGGTAGGAAAACACAAAACTAAATGCACGAAAGAATAGCCATGAAATTTTGTTTTTTATTTTATGTTTTGTCTTTAAGTTAAGCGTTTTTTAATGCATCCCAAAATGGCACATGTATTTTGATGTGAGAACATAAAAGAACAAACCTTTTTTATATAGTTTGTAACATGGGATTCGAAAATAAAACATATGGGTTAAATCTTTTAGTTGTTCACTAATTCTAATTTAGTTACAACTATATCACTCATTCTAATTTAGTTGCAACTATAACACTCAAGTGTTCAAGGCAAGCCAAATCCAAGGGGAGGGCTCCATTATTTTTGGTATATAAACAAAACTTGAACCCCTCTTATTAACATGTTTAATGCATTAAAAATCATCAAAAACGAAATAAAATCAAGAAAGTTATGGCCCCTCAAAATAGAGGGGGTCAAGAATTCAACAAAACAAACCACCAAATGCTACAAAGGTCGGTTCCCAAACACCCACAAAATTCCTTGTATGTTGTTATGTTGTTGTTAGAGTTCAAAGATGATTTGTAAAAGTTCAGGTGGCACTCCTATAACACTTTAAATTGTATAAACGAATAAAAAAGTTATGAGGTTTGGAAATAGGAAGGGTCCAAAAATAATAATAATAATAAAATGTGTTTTACAAATTGGAAAGCTTATTTATCTTATTGTTATTTTTCCATTATTCATTTCCCTTTACACTTCAAAAATGATTTCTAGAACTTGAAGTAACATTTTCATAACATTTTAAATCACTCTAAATGAAACACATATGATGAAGATATTAAAAAATCAATGAATATGTATCCTTATTAAATTATAAATAATTGTATTATAATCATAACATAGTTGAATAATAGTACTTTAATAATGGTGCACTAATAGTCATACTAATCATATCAATGGGAATCATAATTGAAAACTAGTTGCAAATGTATCCCATAATGGGTGGTGGAGATGTGGATATGTGGCGTGATCACGTGTATGTACATTATACATTAGTTGTAACATAGTTGTTGTTTTAGTGACACATTTATGATAGTTATAAAGTAGTTGCCACATGCAATTACAATGTAACTCTTGAAAAAATCAAACATGGTTGACTACATATGTATGTACGATGTGTATAAATTATTATATAAAATACCCATTTTCAACTCACATGCAACTATAATATAATATAATTAATTTTTTAATGTGGCAATTTATTTATTTATACACCATATTTTTAAAGGGATAGTTGCACAATAGTTATAATACCCAAGGGATAGTTGCATAATAGTTATATATGAATTATTTTTTGAGTTTTAGTTGTAGGGTAATGCGGTTTCGACAAACATGATTTCTCAATTTTTTTGAAACACTACACTGTTTATTGCCACTTGTCATTGAATTTGAACAATTTTCATCCAAATCCACCTTCCACCAAGAATTCTTTCATTTGTTGCATGGATTTTTCATCAACTGGTACAATTTGTGCCACGTAAATTGATTCATCATAATAATCTTCATCCTTGTTATCCATCTTGATGTCTTTTTGTCCTTCCCAATACACCATTGAGGTCGATTTGTAGTTTGTGCTTCATCATTATGAAACTAATATGGTTTCTATTTATTCACATTAACAAGCATAGGGTTTGGATCAAACTTATCCAAAGTGACCAAAAACATTGTGTTATTAGGTAAGTAGAACTATATTTTGTATGGACCAAACCACTTCTTGATAAATTTTCCAAGATGTGTTTTTTGTCCTTTTGGGAATTAGATTACATGATCTCCAAACTTGAATTTCTTTTCTAGATACTTCTACTAACTCCATAGAGCACAATTCCATTATTGATTCCTAATAGTTTCTTTTGCTTGTAATTTGTCATTTTGTAGTTTCTCCAACTTTGTTAGTCTATTAATGAATATTTTGACATGATTTGCACCTTGATGGTCACCATTGAATGCTAATAAAACATATTTTGTAGCCATGAAAGGATGTAATCCATAAACCAATTGGTATGGAGTATAGTATATACCTTATAGCTACCTTGTAAATTGTTTTGTACAGTTGGTAAATCTTCATCCTAATTTGCCTTGTTTTCACTAACTTAATGATGAACTTGTTAGTTAATTATGCCTAGCCATTGCCCTATGGATAATAGGTAGTAGAACTAACATGTTTCATCAAAAAATGGTCAGTCAAATATTTAATATCATCATTGATGAAATGAACTCCCTAGTTTGTTACTAGGGTCAATGGATAGTCAAAGTTAATCAGAATATACTCATACAAGAATTTTACTATGATAATAGCAATGTTGGTCCTAAGTGCCTTAGCCTCCACCCATTTGGTAAAATAATATGTGGTTACAAAAATGTATTTGGTACCCATAAACCATCTTGTAAATTTGATTGGTCCAACAAAGTCAAATCCTCATTTCATAAATGGTTCTTCCGGTAAAGTTGTTACCAACTTAGCCAAACTTTATGTTGTTAAACCTCTAGCTTTTTGACATGCAATACGACTTGAAATTTGTGGTTTGTTTACTAAATAAACCAAAGCCATATGATCAACATAAAACACAAACCTATTATCTAGTAGGTAATGTCTAAACTTATGAAGTGCAAATAGCATTGCTAATGTTTCACATTCTATGGTATTATAGTTCCTTTCATCACTATTAAAAAATTTAAAAGCATAGACAATAAGCCGATCATGTTTTCATGTCAAATTTTGTGCTAGCATAGCACCTACAGCTAATAATGATGCATTTGTATGCACATGAAACTCTACATCCCAATTAGGAGATATCAAAATAGGTGCTTCTACATACTTTTGTTTAATCAACTCCCATGCTACTTGACATTCTGAAATCCATAGAAATTGTTTTAACTTCTTCATGAGTTTAATAATTGGTGTCATGATAAATGAAAAATTCTTGATAAAACATCTATAAAATTGAGCCATTTTGTTGAACACCTAACTTTGTTGTGGATTTGTGGGTATAAACATTTAAACTATGGCTTGGATTTTCTTAGGATCTAGTAGTTTACCTTCTTTTGATATTATAAATCCTAGTATTATCCTTGAAAATACCATAAAACACACACTTATTTAGGTTTAGACTAATCCCAAATTCTCTACATTTATGAAAGCATAGTCTAAGTTTTTGGAGATGAGTGTCCATATCATTATACACAATGAAGTCATCTAGAAAAATTCTCATGAATTTTTTTAGATAATCTGTGAAGGCTCTAATCACTACACTTTGATAAGTAGGAGGTCCATTTTTTACTCCAAAAGGCATCATGTCTCAAGTAAAGGCTCCCTAATTTGTCACATAAGTTGTTTTGTATATTTCCTTTTGTGCTATAGATATCTGGTGATATCCATAATTTATACATCTAAAAAGGATTAAACATCATGCCTTGTAATAATATTCAAAACCTCATCTATAAAAGGTAATGGGTATGGATCTTTCTTTGTAGTTGTATTCAAATTTTTTAAATTGACACAAATTTTGAATTTTCCATGTTTTTTGGGTATTACCAATATTGGTGTTAATTAGGTCGCTTCTTTTATAGGCTATATAAATCCAACTACTAACAATTTGTCTATGTCTTGTTTATCGATTCTAGCATAGTTTGGATTCATTTTATACTTGGCCTAATGTGCTTAGGGAATTGATGTGTCCAACTCACTACGATGTTATGTCAATTCTGGAAGTATACCTTTTAGGTTTTTATATGTTGCAACCCTAGCCTTGGGCTTACAACCGAGGCAAATGGCTTGCAAGGGTGCGGGCCAAAACTAAGCTCGGGAGTCACATTGTCATGCCTTTGGGAGTGCAAAAGAGTGTGAGGGAAAAAACCCTCACACTCCCAAGTGAACTCCCATGTTGGGAGTTGGAGTCCCGTTGGACTTTTGAATGTTCAAAGAGTGATTGCAAGGGTCAAAACCCAATGATTCAAAGAATTATTCATATCATTGGAAATGTATTGAAACGTAGATGTTTAAAATGGGCTCGCATGAGCCATTTGGACATCTGAAACACAAGTTATGGCCAAAAGAAGGGCCGGGAGTCAAATTGGCAATTTGACTCCCGACCATTAAAAGTTGATAATCACCCCGATTTCCTTGCGTCCAAGTAACGTGTGACATATCGTTGAAAAGCTCTCAATGACGGCTAAAAATTTGTTTTAGAACTTATTTCAATCGGAGATCTGCACACAAAGTTTTGGGGCCCCAAAGTCGTGGGAGTCCCAACTTTGGCAATTTCGAGACTCCCACTTGGGAGTCTCGAGACAAAAAGCCATTTGGATGTGGCCCTTGTGAAGAGGCACAAAATATACTATAAAGGGGAAGGTGGTGGCTTCCCTTAAGTCTAGCTGTGGTGAGTCTTGTGAGTCTAAGTTTGCCCGTGGCTTGTCTTAGCACCAAAAGTGTTACAATTATGCACTAACCACCTTGTGTTGGTTTTGTGTAGGTCCGTGTGAGTAATTGATGCTTGTCAATTTTCCTAGTCCCATCCCGAAGCTCCAGTACGCCCTTCTACCCCTTAAAGGGATGTGAGCTAAGGAGCATGCCCCGACTCCTTGCTTTTCCATTTTCTTCAATTTGGACTCACATTTGAGTCCATTAAAGAACTTGGGGTGCATCATTGTAGGTCCATGCAAACACATCTTTATATTTTAATAACAACTTATTTAAAGAATTCATGTTCTCCTTAGCTAATTGAACATTCACCATGATTTTGTTAGAAGATTTTTCGTTGTTCCCAAATTGATTTGCAACAGTTATTATTTTTTAATTAGCATCCATCTTGCAATCTTTAATTCTTGTACTCGAACTTTAGTTGATGTTTCATTACTATGTACTTGATTTGGTCTATGGTGATAGTAGGTCTTAGGATACACCTTGTCCTCTATATTGACCTTAGGTTTTTTATCCAAAATAATTTTTGCACTATTTAAAAAAATATAAGAACTCAACAAAATTATGCTTTGGATTATGAAATTTTCATAATTCTTTCAAGTTATATTGTATTAATTACAACTATATTCAGAGTTTCTAACGATAAGCTAATTGTACCAATAGAAAATAATTCAAGTTCATTGGTCAACATTAAATCTTCTTCCTCATCTATAATGCCATTATGATAATCAATGCATAATAAGATTTTTAGTTTTTTCAGGTTAATGCCTAAGTGTTTAATCATAACTATGGTTCAAATTGTACCATTTCCTTTGTATCATGATCATGTTATTCCCCTAATCATGTGTTGCTTTTGCATCTTTAAGCCAAGGTCTATCAAACAACATGGAATAACTCAAATTTATGACAATGTTTTGTAGGACTGTAAATGTATTTATGTATGGTATACCATGTACATACATTTTCAAATTTTTGATCAACCTTAGAAGTTTGGTTGTGGTTTAATTTGCCATCCACAAGATTATATAAGGTGTAGGTTTTGACTTAGGCAATCTTAACTTAGCTCTTAATTGTTCTATGATAATATTTACCCCAAATCCTCCATCCAAGAGTACACACAATGCCAAAATGTGGTTTTTATGACTAAGACATTTTGTGATTAATGTTTAAACATAATCATGTAATCATATGTGGCTTTTAATCGTTACCATTTTAATGATTATGGTCAAAATTATGACTACACAACTAGTGTATTCATATTGAAGAAATATTTGAATTTGACATAATATAACCAAATTCAATTTAGTTTGAAATGGATAAACAAATGTTTAAATAATCTAGTTTAATTTACCATAACTTAAATTGGCCTACTTTAACACAATTTAATTTACTTTAGCATAATTTAAGGATGCAAATGGGTTAAAAAAAGCCATCGGTGCGCCCCCTTAAATGACTATTTTTTGGAAAATATTTTTGGAATATTCTTCAACAAAATCTTCAAAAAAATCTTTTAAATGTTTTTATGGTCTTATTTTGTTAAGGTTTGTTTTTTAAATTTGCCAAAAAATGTCATTTTCAAAGTTTTCCAAGTCCATTTACAAGTATTTTTAGTACTTAAAAGCAATGGTTACAAATCTTTTTACACTAATTTTGAAGGTCCAAATGTTAATGAAATGATTTCATATTTTGAACATATATAAAATAAGATATTAAATTTGATAATGTGTAAAAATTTCAATTTATTTTCAAGTTAAAATTATTTTTAAAACATTTGGTGTAAAAACGCAAAATTAAGTAGTGATTATGCATGTTTTTGACTCCTATTAGCATAATTGCACCCCCAAATAACATAATTTAATTTAATTTATCTTAATTTAGCCTAAATTAACATAATTGAAACTAATTTAAATTAATTTATCTTAATTTGTCTATCCTAATTTTAACCTAGCAAAATATAAGTAGCTTGATTTAACTTGGTTTAACCACTTTTTGTTAGTTTTAAGAAAAAACCAAATTAAAGCATATTTAACCAAAATTTGCCCAACTTTAGCTTAAATGGTTGAATTTAGCGATGTGTTACCAAGTCCATTCAAATTTAGCTTTATAAATAGCCATGTTTAACCAAATTTAGTGCCAATACCCTATTTTAGCTTAACTTATCCAAACTTTATTAAGTCTAGCCAAGTTTAATTTAAAAATAATCATGTTTAGCCAAATATAGTTTCAATACCCTAATTTAGCCTAATTTATCCAAGTTTTGTTAAGTTTAACCTCAATACTCTAGTTTATCTTGATTTATCAAATTTTACAAAATTTAACCAAATTTAATTTAAATAGCCATGTTTAGTCTTGTTTTATCAAATTTTTATCCAAATGTAACTAGGTTTAACCCAAGTAACCAATTTTACCAAATTTTACCTAAATCACTAAGTTTAGCCAGATTTTACCAAATTTTGCCAAGTTTTGCTTCAATATTCTAGTTTAGTTTAATTTATATATTTTACCAATTTTATCTTCAATACCATAGTTTAGCCAAATTTATCTAAGTTTTGTTAAGTGTAACCAAATTTAACCTAAGTATATTTTTTGTGTTGTTGCACAATCTCCCACTTCATTCCCATAGTAGCAATGTGTGAATAAAATTGTAATCCAAATTGAAATATTGTGGTTAAGAAATTGTCAACGATAAGTGTTTGTATACTATTGGTTAATTCAATAATCTTTCATAATACACCTCTACTTTTCTTGTGGATTTTTGTTTCAGGTTCTTCAACTATATATACATTTGTTCATCATTTTGCATAGTCTGATAGCTAACATCTACAGAAAGCTTGCTTTAGATTTGCAAATCTACATGATTTCGCATGTAGTTGTTACATTAGTCAAATGCAATATCTCTCAACATAAAATTGAATAGATAGTTATTTCTTCATTTATCATTTCACCATTAACTTTGATAGTAGCTTTGGATATTCATACACAAACATCTGAATCAAAGTCTTTCTTATACTCAGGATAATTCAATGGTCTCCTGGAAGGCCTAAAATAGGGTACTACAGGTTGCATATATGTTATTGTAGCACCTCTTGGGGGTTTTGGAGGATCACATCCTAGATCTAGTGGTACTAATTTAATAATAACTATATTATGGAAAGGTGTTTTTGAAATGAATTTCACTAGTACTTCTACATCAAATTCCACTACTGTAAATTTTCTTGCACTAAAACTAAGTGGTACTGCTTTAAAGCCACTAGAATAATTTCTTTCTAAAGTCTCAACAAGTTTTAGAGGAACCATATTGTACAAGGAATCATTATCAGTTGGTACTGTAGGAATTTCATCATTCCTCATGGATATTAAATATCCTACCATAGTCACAAACTAGATCTATTTAGGTATGCATCCATCACAATAACTTCTTGCACCCCATTATCAACTGTGGTAACATCTTACAGTACAATGTTAGTCATTCCTCCATGAATTGTTATGCCACCATGTTGTGGAACCATGGCATCTAATAGTGGGGTAGATGCAAGCTACAATGGCTCATTTTTTGTGCCATTATGGACTATATGCGGAGTGTATTCTATTCAAATGCCACAAGTGCATTGTAAATCATCAATTTGACAAAAATATTGCCAACTTGAATAAGAATATTTATTGAGGGGTGAAATTCAATAAACATACACTAATCATATATACTGGACTTTTTGAATGAACAAATGGACTATAACTTAAGTTCTACATTAACATTCAAATGTACTTTTGATTTCATTTCAATATTTTTTATAGGGATTCAATATATGATACATGATGGGGAAAAAAAATGGATTGAAAATAATTACAACAAAAACTTTAACCAACAAATAACTAGGGGCTTTGAATGACCATATTTGAACCTTATTTTCAAAAGTCCCAATCTTGGATTGATATTTTTTACCCTTAACGTGTATGTTAAAGAGTTTTTTAAATGAGCAACCTTTCATATAGAGTTTATTCTAGTTGATTAATCACCACATACGGCCCACTCAACATTGGTTTTTAATGTTTTTTTCCATTTTAGTGTTAATATATGGACTTCATATGGACTTTTGGGACTAGGATTCTTATCGCTTTTGAGCCACCTTAACTTGCATATACCTAGTGCCATGTTTTTTAATCTAGGCACAAACTCTGTACTTTTGAAAGTTACAAGTCTTGCATTACTTAGAGCTCAAAATGGTTTGTAGTCATCTTAACTTTCTCTGGAGCAGAATGAAACAATTTAATGATTCGAAGTATTTTGACCTCAGAAGGAATCCTTTGTACATCACCTTTCTTTGTGGTGTTGTGTGGATTATTCTAGTTTTGTAGTTGTGTTGCCGATACCATGTTTAGCAGAATGGCCAATAGATTATGGTCATCTTTTAAATTCTAGTTATTTTGGGTGTGGCAATGAATGATCATTGCATTTCGTACATCTCACTCAATAAATGGACAATCCATAAGATAATGGTCTTTGTATCTATAGAAGCTACAATGATTGATTGTGAATTTGAGTTGTTATGTATGTTTTGATTATATTTATTCCATACATGTTTTCCTAGTAATAATATGGGTCAATGAATGTGCTTGATCTTGGACTCGCTAGTTTGCATTACATTAACATTGTTCACTGGCCATATTTCGATGTTGATCGCCACTATTGGTGGAGTGTTGCGCTTAGTTCTATTCTCCATCCCAGTTTGATAAACTATTTCATTTACAAAAGCCGGTTCTTTTGGATCCTTAGTCTATAATACAATCTCAACACATTATGGTAATATTTGTTTAGCTTCATCATTGTCCAAGTTTTCATCCCACTCTTCATGGGTTTGATAGTATTGAGATGAAGCAAGTGAAACCTTTGTCTGTGGATCTTGTTTCCATACCTACCTATACATTTTAATGGATGTGTAGTATCTCCTTGGATCTGTATAGATTACCATGTCTTTGGGTTTGACAAACTCATCTTTGTTCTTTCCTATACCTCCATTACAAATCTATAGGGCTAACCTTGATTGCATTGTTTACCCACCCGTTTGGTTTAACTTCTAGAGGTTTTGCCCTCATTGATAACCATGCTTGAACATTAGATCACCTCATTGTTCTACCAATAAATGTTTCCCAAGGTTCCATATCTATTGTAGATAGTGTCTTGTATCTTGCATGTTGTTCTTCTATCCTAGGTATTTTTGGCATAATATATTGTATTTTTTTCTAGAATACATAACTACATTACGTCATTCACAAACTCTATTTCTTCTTCTACTACATTTTCCTTTTCATTCTATTACATTGTTGTTTGTTCTAATTGTTTTTATAGACTTTGGGTCACCATTCGATTTATGTTGTTTCCATTTTACCACTCTTCCTTGGTTTTTTGCCACATATTTAAATCCTAATAATAACTATTTGCTCATATCTAATTCTTAACAATTTTCTTCACCAATTCTGAATTTGTAAATCAAAGAAAAATAAAATTTCTTCACAATAACCTTTTTGTACTTCTTGCAAAACAATGAAACCAAGGCATATCATGAACACTAATTTCGACCTTGAATTCATCCCAAGGACTAATGTTCCAACATCATTTTAAATTTAAATTTTGTTATTTTAGCATGTTAATTTTGAGTCACATAATATGTACTTGAACAAATACATAATCCAAAATGTAATTCAATCAACATTATCTTATAACACCTAAATCTGCATGGTTGAATCTATAACAATTATGCAATAGTTCCACTTCTCATATTGATGAAAAGAGAAAACAACAAATTATGGAAAATAACGTGTTCCTCATTAGTTATTTAAACTTTGAAAATTACTTCGCTCCAAACTTTGTGTTCCAAAAAAAACACACTTCCAACTCCAAGGCATCTTAAATTCCCTTTCATCTCCCACCCTAAAATTGATTTGAATTCAACTTCAACAATCCTAATATCACCTAGTCATCCTCCACTATTGTTCGCTTTATTCCTACTGAATTTCTTCTATCCAACCTATCCAAAATAAACATCACAACTTTTATTCACTATTCCCATGCAACCTAATTTGTTTAATTACTATAATATAGTTCTACACTTAACATAGTTACAAGAGAATGACATGTTAAATGAATATTTTAATGATAATATATAATCTGTAGAATAAGCAATGATGCAAAAAATCTCGGGAAGAACTAGAGGTTGCAATTTTCCCAAAGCAATGGATGCCACAAGCATTGATGGAAAAAATTCCTTGGACTTAGCCAAAAACAAGAACTACAAGAAAAAGACAAAAGAAGGGATTCATATATGCATTACAACATAATGAAGAAATGACAACATCATTCCGTTTTAAAAGGATGTGGGATACATTTTTGACTAAATAATTAAATGGAATCAAGCTGATGAAGAAATAAACAAAATTGATTTCAACCAATTTCAAGATGAGAAACAAAGGTGTTAAGTAAATTCCACAATAAAATAAAAATAATAGATAAGGCAAATGTAATTAAACGAAAAAAAGGAAAGAACAACCCACGAATGTTCCTATCAGAATGCTAATTCATTTGAACTAATATATCCAATAGTTCATTACATTGTAGTTAACATAAGGTGTTTGTGTTTTTGGGTCTTGTTTCATAGTGACATTGGTTGAAACAAAATAATGTTGTTGTAACCACACTTACATGTATGGATTCTTGGTGTAATAAGGACATTTGTCCCTTATATTGTCCTCATGAAATCCAGTTTGTTTGCATAAAGTGACCTTTCATTTTCCATGTGAAAATGAAAAATATTTGCCTTATAATGAAATTTATTCTCCAATAATGTACAAGTTTTTAAGGTGGGATTTAAGTGGTTGTGCAATCATATGCCAAAGATGAAGTGGATAAGATTAGATTAAATCTTTTGTAGTGTCATGATAAAATAAAACAAAAGTACTTATGGCCATGCAAATTCTTTAAATTTGCTATTATACATAGTTTAAGCCTTCAATGGTTGATTTCCACTTTATTAGTTATCCAAGAAACTTTCATTTATAATTTTTGTATCTTGTGTTCATAATTCAATTTAAGTTATGTATTTCCTTCATTAGGTTTATTCACTAGTTTTGACTAGTGATTATCCAAGGAAATAATGTTGTAATATCATAACATTAGTAACTCTTTGGTCAAATTGACATAATGTATGGGTTTTATAACAACCAATAATTGTATAAGATCGATAAAATTTACAAAAAGTAAATGGTAATGATTTAGAAAATTGTGATGACATTAGTATAAAAGTGATGTGCAATTCATTAGCCTAAATCATTATCAAACCTTAAAAATGAAATGGGTTAATTCCACCCTAGACATTTCACCTTGTTTAAAATTATTTCACTATAGGTTCATTATGTAATCATCATGTTTCATTATTAGTTGACATAATTTTAATTGAAATAATTCATCATAAAAAATAATTTTATTTTGATGCTATTGGTTTAAGTACCCAAGGCTATTTAAAGCCATTTAAAATTATTTTATTTTATGTTTTGAAAATTATTGAAAATTATTTCACCCTAGGTTATTTTTTACTATTTTAAATTATTTCACCCTATGCTATTTTTTTTATTGTTTTAGATTATGCACCTTAGGATATCTTAAACTATTTACCCTAGGTTGTTATTGCCTATTATAATTTATTTTATCTTAAGCTATTTAAGGTTATTTAAGGTTATTTTAAGTTATTATAATTTAGGTTATTTTTGGTTATTCTACCAAAAATTATTATCGATTATTCTAGGTTATTTCACTTTAGGATATTTTAAACTATATTACCTTATGTTATTTTTCATTATTATAAGCAATTCTACCTAAAGCTATTATTAACTATTATCATCTATTCTATGTTATTTCACCTTAGGCCATTTTAAGCCATTTTGACTATTATATGTTATTATAGGTATTTGAAGTTATTATAAGTTATACCTTAAATTATTTTAAGTTATGTAACCCTATGTTATTTAAGATTATATTACCTTGAGCCTTAAATTGTAAACCTAATTTAAAATATATTACATATTTTAAGGTGAAATATCCAAAAATAACCTAAGGCGGAATAATTTTAAAATTGAAAATAAATTAAAATAATCAATAATAACCTTGGGTGAAATAGCCTAAAGTGAATTGACTTAGAATAATTTAAAATAACCTAGAATAACCAGAAATGAAGGATATAATAATTTAAAATGAAATAACCTAAGGTGTAATAACCTAAAGTATTTGAAATTAGTCTAAGGTGAAGTAATTTATAATAATTTAGAATAAATTAAATTGATTTAGGGTACAATATTAACTTAGACTACCAAAGGATGGATTACCTAAAAATAACTTAGAATAGCCTACGGTCGAATAGCTTACATTGATTTAGGAATACCCTAAAATAATTTACACTAACCTAAGAATAACTTGGGATTAATTAAAAAACCTAGCCTATGGTAATTCAAACATAAGTTAGAAAAAAAATGTGCATAATAATGGTGACAAATCATCACTTATTTAAATAATGAACAAATTATTTCACTTATTTAAGTAATGGTCCAATGGTTAAGGACTTGCTCCTCAAACATAAAAATAAGGAGAGGTGAGAAGTTCAAACTTTCACACTTGCACTTTAAGTTGGTATGTTAAATGGTTTAGATATGCATAAAATAATTTAGGTGGCTAGCTTAACTTAGGTTCCTTAGTGTAATTATGAACTTAGGAGGTTAGCTTAATGAATTAACTATTAATGAATTTGATCTTAATTATTAATGAATTCATTTTTTCATAACAATTGATTTTTATTCATCAAGGGGTTGACCATTTTCACCGTAATAAATTTGTTCAAGTTCATTCAAAATTTAATGAAATACATAATGAAATGGGACACATATTCGTGTAATGTGAAAAAATAGAAATATTTGATGAGAAAAAATCAATTGTTTCACACACATGCATTAGGGATGACTTGTGTAATAAATGTTGGATAAATATTTTTTTAACATGATAATCATTATTATAAAAACTTTGTTATGACAAGTTTTTCATAACATGTGGAATGGGATTGAAAAGTGATCCTTTGGATTGGGTATTAACTATGATGAAAAAATTGCCAATGTTGTTCACAAAGCCTTTTAGTTTGTTGATTTTAGTGTTTGGGGTGGAGGAATGGACTTTTTAACAACATATTATGTTACATTTATTACTAGACCTACTTGGAAATGGGCAACAATGTTGATGTCATTCTTTCTTAATTTGTGTTGGAAAATTTATACATGATTACATTTTGTTCTTTGAAAACATTAGAAAGTGATGGATACAAGGACTAATTAACCAAATGGATTATTCTTGCAAGGATTGTAAAAATGTTAATTAAGAAACAATATTTATAAACTTGATGATTTATATCATTAATCACTTACAAAGTGACAAGAAACAATAATTACAAACAATGATTTGTAATCACTTTGTTTAAAGTTAGATTAGATACTTGGGCATTCTATTTCAATGGACCAAATCCTCTAGGCTATTACACTTGCAAACCATTCAATTGAAGTAGATAATAGTGATTTAAAGTCACTTTGCTTAAAATTTAGGTGGGTCTTGTATTTCAATCCCCCTCTAGGCTATTTACACATGATAATTCTCTAAGCTACTTAATTCAACTAGATAACTTAGAAAGGTCCAATGAAAGTTGCTTATGCTTTTCAAAAAATTGGCAATAATAATTTTTGGAACTTGAAATTTTGGTTAAAAGAATTTGGGTAACAATCATGATCACAAGATCATAATAAAATTTATTACAAATGTTCAAATATTATTTCACTATATGTTCAACTTTGGTTTGAGAAGTGTACTAACTTCAATTTCTCACAAAAATAGAACTCCTCTTTTAAAAAATCACTCATGGTTTTCATCCTAACTAATGAATCACCAATTAAAATCAAACCTCTCCCAAAGCCATGAGTTTTGGAAGTCATCCTTGCACAAGTTATGAAACTCAATTGTGCAATTATATATTTTCACTACCCTTAGGTTTTTGAGGAAATTCAAAGTAAGAGGCAACCTTTTAAGATTTTGGCAGAACCTCAAATCTAACATTTGCAACTGTGGCATGGCACCATTTTCCAACTCTGGTAACTCAACTAATCCAGAATTGCTACAAACCAATTCTTTTAAACTTGGAAATGCATCTAATGAAGTGAATGAGTTTGGAAGTTTCCTGATCAAGTTGCACCCTGCAATGCTCAAAGTTGACAACATTTTAAGAGTGTTTAATGCAGGAAGACTCTCCAAGGAAGACATTTGAACCAATCTAAGCACCTTGAGTTTTGAGAATGATGTGATCCACGATGGAACACTTTTGATCGCCTCACCGTTTTGTAAATTAAACTCTTCAAGATTCACCATTGCTTGCATGGCATCTGACAAAGTTTCCAAATTACCAAAATCTGCAATGTTGAATGATTTCAATTTCACCAACATAGATAGGTGAGGTGATTCCAAAATCTCAGCACAACTCCTTCCGCTTATAAACAATTTTGAAAGAGAAGGCAACTCGCAAATGTCTTGAAAATCTGCTTGATCATGTAACGTCCAACATTGCATGCCTGTGACACGCTTGCCCGATAACCCATGACATCCATGCAAGTTGAGGTACTGAAGTTTTGTCAGGTCACGTATTGTAGAAGGCAGGTGATTGAGATTACATCTTTGAAGATTGAACCATTGTAAACTTTGCAAATACCTAATTGATTTTGGTAGTTTTTCTAACTTCAAACAACAACCAAGGTCAAGGTGGATCAATTGGGTAAGTTTCCCGAGCTCTTTAGGCAAATATTTCAAATTTAGACATGCCCAAAGAACAAGATGGGTTAATTGGTTAAGATTTCCAAGCTCTTTAGGCAAAAATTCTAGTTTGAAACAATTGCTCAAATCCAAAACCTTTAGATTTTGGATGCCTTTCAAGAATTGTTTCGGCATTACCTCCAATTGCTCATTGCCGTTAAGAAGTAAAATCTGCAATTTGGGTGCAAAGAAGGTGATACCATTGAGCATGATCAAGGCATTCTCCATAAGTGAAAGCTTGTGAGCTTCACAAGATTGCCCCTTGTTTGTCCTCCAATCATGTGGAAAGTTTTCCAACCCTTTGTTTGGCCAATAGAGACGACTTATAGGTCTTTGGCATTGTATTATGCGAATTGCCAAATCTCTCATCACATCATGAACTTTGCATGCAAACTCTCCATTGTCTTCATCCACTTCAATTAATGAACGCCCTATCAACAACCCCACCAAATAGTATGCATATTGTGTAGGATCATCTGCCATGCATATTGGCACCAACCCTTCCCTTTCCCAAAGTTCGATCAACTTTTTTACACACACCACATGATCTTCAGGAAATGCTGCAAAATCTAGGAAACATTCTTTGGATTGAGGGTCGTCATTATCCAAATTGTCATAGCTGAGTTTGAGACGACCAAACAATTCATCTTCCTCCCTTTGTTGTGGTAGCGTACGAGAATCTTGCAAACGTTTCAATTGGAACTCCCATTCCTCACGCATGGTTTTCCCAATCATTGATCCACCTATGACCTTGAGGGCCAAAGGAAGACCTTTACACTCATCAACAACCAACTTAGCCACTTGTTGTAGTTCATCAAGTGGAACATTCAACAACCCCCCAGGAAATGCATGCACACAAAATAATCTCCAACTATCCTCTGGAGAAAGGACACCTATCTTCACTTGATCTTCATCTATCACTCCAGCTTTCTTCAACACGGGTCGGTTTCTAGTGGTCACCAAAGTGACACTACCTCGACCTTTTGCCAAGTCAAGTTGCTCCAAAACTCCTTCATCCCAAACATCATCTAGAACAAGAAATACCTTGGTCCTCAAAAACTCATTGTAAAGCCTGGTCCTATACTCTAGTTGCATTGGTTTCATTCCATCCACACCCAATTGTCTCCAAAGGCTATCATAGAGTCCTTTAATGTTGGGATTTTGGCTCACAGTGAGCCAAATCAAGTTGCCTCCTTCAAAGTGTTGGCGCACTTCTTGACTATTGTAAGACATCTGAGCAAGAAGTGTCTTTCCCACACCACCCATGCCCCAAATTCCAATAGATCGAGAATTGGCGTCACTGCTACTAGAGATTATGGATTTTTGCAATCTCTTAGTAAAATTGTCCAAACCAAACACAAGTGGTGGCACTCTTTGGACATCTGTCAATTTTTGAGTAACCTCACACGCTCTTTGCTCTCTTGGGCAAGAAGACGATGAAGATGTTCCTATGTCCACCCTTAGTTGCATGATGTCTAGCACTCTTTGCCCTGTTTCATCTACCCCTGACATGCCATCACTAGTTCCAATTGACTGATTTTGCAATACATATTGTATTGTGGCTGCAACCTCTTGAGCACTACATTGGGTACTATTTCCTTCTAGGAGCTCCCGTGTGACATTTGACAAACCGTTCTCCCTTCGCTTGTGACGGGAAATATCCTCACTGAGCTCCCTGATCATGTTCTCCATTGAAGACAACATGTACTCACGGTTCTCCTTCATCATGTTCTCAAAGTATTTGGCATGTATTATTTGTGACACCACCCCAACTAGAGCTGCATCTTGTAAGAACTCTTGCAAACTCTTTGTCACTTTCTTGATGGCCTCACCTATCTTGTGTCTCGACCAAGGAGAAAAATTGGGTTGTTGCTCGATGCACTTGTTTACTTCCGTCTCTGCGTCCTCCAACATGTCTCTTAGTTTACCCAACCATGCACCCACCGCACTCCCACTTGTAAAAGCATCTCCAGGATTGCTGGGTAAAGTCTGGCGTCCAATATCGTCTACTAGGGGTTGCAGTCTCTCAAGAAGGTCCTGAAGCTCCTTGCAGTACTTCTTGTAGTAGACGGTGATTTCTGCAGCCTCGACCACCCCATCGATCACTCGTTTCAACAGCGCAGAAACCCCCGTCCCAGCAATGGAAAGAGACAGAGGTTCTACCATTGTGATTTTTATATCACTGTATACGATCTCTGACCTGCTTCCACTTCGCGCACTTTGGTACTGGCGAAGTAAGGGGTGCTTTTCTTTCTCCCTCAACTCCGTGCGTTTAAAGTACTCTTACAGAGACAATCCCGACTATCGCTCAAGCTGCTGCTGCTGTTGCTCCCGAGGAATTACTGAAGAGATACAGGAAATTCCTTCAACAAATACATCACCCAAGCGCTTATTTGCAGCTTAGGTCTATAATCTTCAGTGCCTTTGGGAAACGCAACGTCATCCAGCAGGCAGCTACAACAAGACATTCTCCATGGAACAAGAATCCGTGTTCTCCTGTCGTCACCATGAAAAACCTGTCAAAAAAAAATCAACTTTCCGCACAGTCAGCAAAATTTGTGTGAGCCAAGGTGCGGAATATCGGATCCAGAATTGCAAAAAATCTCCAAAGAGAAAAAAAAGCCTACGTGCTGCGGAGTTTACCCTTAATGCACACACTAAGATCCTCGACTCCTGATTGGAAAACCCTTCTTTCAGAGAAGAAGATTGCGCAAGCAGTCAAGAAAACACAAGAACCGAGTTCGATTACGTAGAAACAGACTTGTTAGTGCACACAGCCCACGAATCCTTGAAGCTTGGAGGAGTAAGATGGCGGAGTATGAGTAGAGTAGAAAGCTTGGTTGCAAGTGTGCAGCACCGCGCGCACGTCTCTCTCTCTCTCTCTCTCTCTCTTTCTCACACACTGCAACGAAGAGAAGAGAAGAGAAGAGAAGCACTGTCAACGAAGCAGAGGGAGAGTGCAGTAAAATCAAGTTTGCTCTAAACCCTAAATGCCACACTTGGACCCTTTTCTGGCTGGGTGAGTCATTGGCAGCAATTTCCAGGGGAAAAACACATTCTTTGGCCCGCTTTTACACTAGGAGTCATGGCCAAAAAAACCTTGGGGGGCCAACTTTGAGCACTTTGGGCTTCTTGTTTGGCCCCAAGTTACTTACTAATAATAAATGCTAGAACATTGATGTCACGATATTATTATATATTATTATATATTGTAAAGGAAGAAAGTTCCTTCCCCTGACTCTGGACGGACAGTGGCTACGGACAGTAGCTAAATATAACAAAACTTGCACATGCTAGCAGTTTAGCTTTTGGGGGGGGGGGGAGGAAAAGCTGTAGCAAAAGAACAGGCACGCTCTTGAAAGGAATGGAGCAGCAGTTGTATGGCAGTAAAGGTGAAGCGCCCGGGCTTATAATAATTGCAGCCCCAACCACTCAGGCCCTTTGTTTCTCCGGGCGTCAGGACGAGGACGGTATGGGATTAAAGTGAGATGCTATGGAGAATATGTTGGGGAATACATTGGCAACATATTGAGAACCCATTGAAAACTTAAAGGGAACACATTGGGAACGAGAGAAAAATGAAAAAAAAAATCCTTCTAGCTCCCAGCAAGGCATTTCACTCCTTCAAAATGGTCCATTCTGTGAAGCAGAAGGCCCATGCCAGATTTTGCTGGACTCCACAGAGGGGTGTAACCCCAAGGTAAGTGGGTAACTGAAGCACCTAGGTGGCATCCTAGGTGGCACACACCTGTGCATT
>Ga0116231_10005524_pt1 | contig 24844 bp, 19 predicted proteins | sample S1TSphgellanicum_2_FD_89695 | JGI IMG/M metagenome (GOLD analysis project Ga0116231, IMG submission 89695) | Host-associated microbial communities from peat moss isolated from Minnesota, USA - S1T2_Fd - Sphagnum magellanicum MG | ecosystem: Host-associated > Plants > Peat moss > Unclassified... | reverse complement strand
CCCATCACAAATTTTTTTTTTTTTTTTTTTTTTTTTTTTTAAATTTTGCAATGGCCACTTTGATTGACCCATCACCAAAAACATTCTAAAATTTTGGGCCTGCCCACATGGAAATGACAAATTTTCATATTGTTTTATATGGCCATGTAAAATCATATAATTGTATTTTTTTTACACTTGTGTTTCAATGCTTTTACATGGCATAAAATAAACTTACATAATTTTACACAACATAAAATAGACTTACACAATTTTACACTTGCACAAAATATAAATAAATTTCATTATGACATTTACACTTATATGGAGTGTAAGTCTTAAACCATATACACAGACACAAGACTGGTTTAGACTTTAGACCAACACCAATGAATACATTATTATTTATTCATTGACAATTGAGTTTGTCATTGTTTGCTAAACATTTTGCAAGTGTAGCTTTATTGTTATTTTGTGGTTTTAGGTTTGGTTGGCCACCTAGAACTTAAGTTTTTTCTTTAAGAAATTCATTATTCTCATGTAGGATCATGTACAAACATCCCAAACAAAATTATGTGTCAATTGCCAAAAAATTTGTAGAATATTGTTCAAACTACAGAAAATTAGCAGAACATATTTTCAGTTTGGACACACATTCAACCATTTTTTTAAAAGAAGGGAATTTTCTAGTTTTCCACAATTTTTAACAAATACATTTACAACTATTTCCTCATGAACTTCTGTGACAGAATTTTAAATACAATAAATCCAAATGAATGTTCAAGTGTAAATGACCGGTATAATGTCATGTGGTGAAGTTACTCTAAGTTAGTTTGTATCCCCATCAAATGGGTAAGGAACCAAAACATGCATAACAAGACCCAAAAATAATGTCTGGGCAGAAGAAAGTTGTGTCTGGTGCTACTGCCCAGACACATCTTGTTCCGGAAAATGGGCAGCCAGGGAAAAAAAAGAAGCAAGCAGTGCTTTTGTACTACCTGCAATAAAGACATCCTGCTGATTTAACAGATTCGCAATGTGAAACGCAAGGGATGATCATTGTACCTCAAGACACAATAAAAGTCACTCCCATGTGATATGTGTACTTGTTAGGTTTTTAATTGTCTAAATTACTTTATGTAATAGTACTTCAAAAATAGATTTTCATAAATCTCTCACAGTACAGTAGTAGATTAGAGGACAATACAATATAGTAACTGGAATCGGCCAAACCTTGCCCACTCTCTTCTAGTACTTGACCTGACTGAGTGACTGACATAGTGTATTTCAAGGATAGAGTTGGTGGCTATCTTTTTGGGGGTGATGCCATCCATGCCCTACCTTAGCCTGTACACGCCAATTCCAGTGTTTACACGTGCTCCTGGCTAATGCCGCGGGCACAGCAGCAGAAGACGCCATTGGTGTATCAAATCTAATTATATCAGATTTTCACAATCGCCATGTTACCATGTTACAGATATTTTGTGAGTTTTTATTAGTATTTCTGGTTTATCTTTTAGGTATGGTATGTTGGTAGCAGCTCTAGCCTAGTGGGAAATTTTAGGGTTTTCTTCTTCAATTTTGTGAGATACGTGGACTGGCGATCCTCCACAAGAAAACCAGGGTTTAGCCAAATTTGGGTAAAGGTCAGAGAGAAAAGTAGAATTTTTGTCAGACCCACCACCCCTATATACTGACGACATACAAAGAACCTATGGTCTAAATATGGTGAATTCAACCTTTTTTTTTCCCCCCTCAAAATATGGTAGGCCTTTTTTTCCCAAAAAAAATGGTTTTTTGCAAGTGGCAGGCCCCCCCCCCTTTTTTTATAGCCAAGTGACAATTTTTTTGCCCCCCCAAAAAAAACCACCCACTTTGGGACATTTCCAGTAGTCCATTACCCCACCAAAAAATTCATTGTGATGAATTTAAATTTTTTTCATGACAGAAAATATTTGCTGGAGAATTTTGTGAAGAAAAAGAAAGACACTTTGTTTGTTTGGCTGATTATTACTTCTATATTCAGGATTGTGATAAGAATTTGCTGTTTGGATTTCTTGGATTTATGAGCTGCAGACAAATACAAGTACTTGCAACATCCAGGGTGATCTTAGTACCTAAGTGCCTGATAAGCCAAAAATCATTTTTTATCAAATTTTTAAATGATGGAACGATGTGGGGAAAAATTTACTAAAAATTCCTTTTGGGCCATGTGCAGCAGTGAATTTTTTTTTCAACTTTGTGATGTTGCTTCAGTGGCCATCATACATTAGTATATTGAGCCAAAGTTTGCAATATTCAAAATAAGAAAGTAGAAAATATTAAGCACCCTTTGGTATGTAGGCAATTGTGGTGGTTTTTGGGGATTTTTTTTAATATAGATTCTTTTTTTTGAAGATTTTTTTTTCTAAGAAACAGCAAATTTCTGACAGAATACTTTTTGTTAATAAATTATTTTCACCAAAAAGCAAATCACTGGTGGGGGACGTGGTCATAATCTCTTGCCAAACCAGAGTGCCTGAAGTGAGTGCAAGTGCCAAACATTTGACATACCTATTAGCAATAGTAATCAACAATAGTTGTGCAGTTATCCTCCTATAGATGTGTGTGTGTGTGTGTGGGCACGCGCGTGTCTATCTCTGATATATACATGTAAGGATAATGAGAATATTAAAGCAATAGTGGTATTTGTCTGTCTGTCTTTTACTTATTTTTTACTTATTTCTTTTTTTTTTATGTCATTTCGCTTTCATTACCTCTCTGGCGTAATCACATTGGCTCTCGTCCCATGTGGAGTGTTTTGGGGCGTGGGGGAAGGGAGAGCCCGGTGAAGCACGGGGCGAGGGGGGCTAGCACAGGCCGGGGGAGGGGGCACAAACGGGGAAGGACCGAACGAGGAAAGACCGGGCGAGGGGAAACTCGACAGGTGCATTATGCACCAAGTTCACACTAATAATGAGAATTCCCATGCATATATACAAATAACAATTCCTTGCTAGACAAGCTTTGAGTGCAAACCTTTTTTTTTTTCAAAGTTATGATTTAGAGGAGAGTGCTGAAACAAAAATGTTGAAATATGATCTCTCCATGACTCCCCCTTTCATGGCGCCCTAAATGGCATGTGGACACTAGGAATTATGTGCTCTAGGTAGCTGGCAAGAGCTACCAGGTTATCTAATGCAGTTGAGCGACAATGCTTGGTTACCCACCAGCTTGAGCCAGCTACCAGACATAACTGGTTGTTTAAGGGCATCCATTGCTCCCCCTCCACCAAGCGCAGTACAAATCCCTAGCTAATACCATGTGTCCGCATGAAATCAAGCCAATACAGGCTATGAAGCTCCGCCACTTGCACACTCCCACCAACACAGCACACACAGGTTATGAGTTATAACCCATGTATAGCCAACCAATCAAAGTGCAAGGGACCCCTCAACAAACAACTAGTTTATGTGTAGGGTAAAGCCCCAAAGGGAAGGGCTTTACAGGAATAAGGGCCCCAGGAGGCAAAGCTAAGTGGCAGCCCAAATCCTGTAAGGCCCAGCCTCAAGACACATGAGAAAAACCGTCATGGTTATTTTTTGTAATTTCCATTATACCCACCAGATACCCATAGAGTATCATGGGGGGGTGGAAAAAAAAATGTTGGCAGCCATTTCAAAAGATGTAATACCGACGTCCACAAGCATGACACCTATTTTGAAAAGCTTGCCAGCCTATTGTTACACTATATAATGCTAACTACAACTAAAACACAGTTGGCATTGTTTTGTATTTAGGAGTTGTGTATAAGTGAAGTCTTGTAATCAACTTCCCCTTGAGATATTTTCTTTGACTTCATTCATGGGGTGCACAAAAGCACAAGAAACCACTTTTTCAACCCTCCACTCAGGCCTGGCACAGAAGCAGAGACAACGCAACCCAACCCAACCCAACACCAGCCAAGCTGACACAGCAAAGGCAGCTAGTCTCCAATGAGGGAGACCCAACCTGGAATAACCAATGGGAGATAGAGGAAGCCCTTTTGTGCTTACCCCACCAAAAAGCAGCTATGCGCCAATCAGAGGTTGTTGAGAGTATCCAACCCACAGAATGCCAGGAGGAGCTTGATTCCATGGATTCTTTGGTCACTGTTGAAGGATGGTTGTTGAAAAAAATCACCAACTGAGTCAAGTACATCGACAAAACAAACTGTTCAGGCACCTTGCCAGGGCCAGTAGCCTACTAGTAGTAGTACCCCTTCAGTAGTGGGGAGACATGGTGCCTATTGAAACCTGCAAACACCCAGCACTCACCAGTGCATCATCCACTGGAAACCTGTTATGAAACCTTGGTAAACTGTCCTGTTAACCGTCCTACTCTCCCCTTCCCATACCTAGGTAGTGAAGTAAGTGGCTAGTATCATAGGTGAGTAGGTAGGGAATGTAAGTGAGTACTATTTGAAAAGCATAACAAAATATCCCGCAGATCCTAGTACTATTTAGGTAGGTAATTGGGTAATGCACTTTGAGGTTACTAGGTATGTAGTCTATGTGGATGCATAGTACATAACAACCTCCCAGAAATTTTCTAGCGTATTTGGACATAGCCTTAGAGCATCTCTCAAGCTGCTCAGTATGTGACCCGGAGAAAATATTTTTCACGTCCAAGTTTAGTTGTGTACTCTTTTGCAACCCCACCCATAAAACTGAAACTGGGACAGCAAACAGGTACGGGACTACTACAGCAAACCACCTGGACCAATCATTATGATGAGCCAATCAGAAATACTGAGCAGCAGTTAGATCATATTTAGTACACTCTTTTCTGCGAGTGCACATCACTCCTGTGCCCTTTACCAGCCACAGCAACATGGGTAATTTTGCAGAGCCAAAACCATTTTCCTGAGCTAAACGAGCATACCTTGGATTGTCTTTATCCAATTGTACCTTGCAGGAACACATACAGTCCCCATTGGAAATGCTCTTATAAAGCACAATATTTCACCTGCACAATATTTCACCAGTGCTTTGAAAAATGAAATGCCTACTTGCAAAATGTTTGCAAATGAGCAGGCATTTCATTTTTCAAAACACCTGTCTCTCTTTTTTTTTTCTTTTTGCCTGCAATACCAAAAGAAAAAAATTAATAAAAATTTCTGGACCTAGGATTTTCCACTGGGTAAATGCCCTTGGAGCAGAAGTAAGTAAGGACCCCTTGGCTCCGGCTCAGGTGGGGTGCTTGCATCAGGAACAACTTGCTCCTCAGGTATTACCTTACACATAACTAACCACCCTGGTTAGCAATCGGATAGGAATAAAATGAAAAAAATGTTTCCTGTCCAGAACACACCATCCATCCTGCATGTTCTCTGGTGGCTGCTGGTTCATTCTGGCCAAGCATGACTAGGGGAACAGGCAAGAGACAGCAGGTTTTTGGCAGTGAATGCACAAAGGCCAACATAAGCAACAACAGCAGCAACTGTGAGGTGTCAGAAAGCACACATTTTCCTCAAGAAATTTTGCAAGTAGATGGAGTTTCTTTCTGCTCTTTTGAGAGCTCCCACACACCAAACTTCTTAGGCTAAAAATTTATGAAATGAAGCAATGTGCAGTATCATGTTAGGAGCTGAGGGACACCATACCTCCAAGGTTGCAACTAAGTGGTAGTTGTTTACAGTTGTGCTACTTCTTCTTCATATTCAGTTAAACCCATCTAGGCTCCTGCAGCTTGCAAGTATAGCTTGGCGGCAATGACTAAGTACACCTTAGAGCACCAGCAGATTTGCCAGAAATCAAAAAAAAACTGGAGGACTTTGGGGGCTGGAGTGGATGGGGAAAGGAGGCAGATTTCATTTCTTACCTGAGAACATCAGCCCTCCATCTGGACCTGCAACCAACCACTACAACCTGGGAAGGCTAAGAATGTCAGATTATGTTCAGAGCTTGTACACAGATTCATGTGAACACCCATTGCCTGGAAACATTAGCTGATTCTGTCCAGAGCCAGCAGAGATGAAGCACAATGTTATAGTCTAGTAATTGACTGGCACCCATCTCCTAATTGGGTGCTAGGGAGACTTTGACACCCAGTTGAAATTGGGCAATTGTCTTCAATATTTCAACACAAAAAGTAGTAATTTAGTACTCTGGTTTTGTTGTACTCAAACAATGAGATTCTAGCTGCAACTCATCTATCTAATGGAGAGGTGAGAACTTCCATCGCTTGACATTACTGTAGGCATTGGAAGCATTGGGTATGTTGGTGGTGACTGTTGCCCTGTCGTAAATTATTTTTACAACCTGGACACAGATCAAGGTGGCCACATAGAATTGCAACCCAAAATGCTTGCCTTTCTGAGCAAAGTTCACAATGTACTCCATCTTGAGGGTTCCTTTGCATCGGGCTGCATGCTAGCCTTGACTGCCAATCAACACTCAGAGAAGTGTACATTGATGTAGAGCTAATTTGAGAAGAAATCTGTGGAGATCACAGACAGATATTGACCAAGCAGTTCAATCCCTTGATAACTGCACATGAGAGATTGCAACATACTAGAGAGCAAAAACAGAGTGTGTTCTGTGGGGATCAGTCTCTCCTGGCCCAGCTCTCAGACACTGTTGCAATCTGGTTAGCATTCTCTACCAGATTAAGAAATGTCTGTTTCTGGGATTTGCATCTCACCTCCCAATTTTGTGGATTGACAGCAGCTCTCTCAAAATGTGCCTATTCTTCAGACAGGAAGTTTGCAGAGCTTTTCCCAGAGTAGCGTGAGATGTGCAAATAATTCAATATGAATCCAGTGGGAGTTCAGTAACCCTAATTTATAATGTAATGTTACAATAGTAGTTCATGCTCAATTCATTGGTACATAACATTGATGACCATCACAGTGCTCTACCGTGACACAAGTATCCTGAGAAAGCATAGAAAGGTTGTGAGTATTTTTTGGAGGTTTTTCTTTCTTAAAAAACAGCTTCTTTTTGCTGCTGTGTTGAATGTTGTGAACAAGAATCTATCATTAAGAAAAACCTTTCCCTGTAAATGTTTGTGTCTGCTTTTCCATCATTGCTACAGAGGGTTGAGGAATGCAGTGCTTTTGCAGAGAAAAAGGGCTTTGATCCTTTCAAACTACTTTTCATGCAAAGAAAGGTGACACCAGCTGAAGACCAAATGTGCAAGTGATTGATGCACAAACCAGTAGTGATTATCTGTGTGACACCCATGGATTTATTTCTGTAAGCCTTCCATTTCTAGTGTTTACAAGCAGCTGTGTGCAGTCATCACAGAAAGTGCTAGTTGACTTCAAAACTTGCATCCTCAACCCTTGAGGACATGTGCACAACAATTCAATAGCAACAAGTTCTTCTCAAACAATAGTCAAGTTCCCAAAGATGTTCAGTACTCTTCAGTTCAAGTCATTTGTCTTCCATCAGGCTATGAATCCCTTGGAAGTGCGAGCAGAAATCAAAGACCTGCTGCACCCCTTTCGTGCACAAGACATGCATCCAAACTGTGCCAGCCTAATAGAGATTCCAGAACTACAAATAGAGAAGAACTACAATTGGAATATGTATGAGGTTGCCCTGAAGGATTCCTACCCCAAAAGTAGCAGGCAGTAGATCAGAATTTACTGAAAAAAATCTACCACAAACAGCAGCAGTCTCTAACCATATTCCTGCAGATTCACAGTAATGTTCAACAAGAAACAAATGAAATTCATTGCTTTGGTCTCTGAAAAATAAATAATTCAATAACAATGGTTACAAAAGAAAGGGAAAGCCACAGCAATATGGAAATTGCAAGCACATGACTCCCCCATATGTAGGTGTCCATAAGTCTTTACTGTAACATGCATGCGTGTGTGGCAATCTTACTGGACACAAATAAAGGTCTCAAAATTCTATTGCAACATACCAACTGCATAATTGCTAAGGTGGAGCACAGAGAAGGTATCTCCTTTTTCCAAATGGAAAACATTGCACATGAATTTTGCTAAACTTGTCAAATGCACCGCCAAGGACTTTTGCGTGTCCCACTATTCACCTTCAGCTTTGAGTACAGGATTGATAAGGGGTTTCCATTGTGATAGCCATACAATTGCCCACCTGCATTTTCCACAACAGTGCAAGTTAGAAACTCAGTATGCCATCATGTAAATCCTACCCACAACACATGCATCTCAAATTCTGTTTCAAATGATTTCACAGATATTGTAGAAAAGTTAGAATCACACATCAATCACAACCAAATTCAACCAATGGCTGTTACCACATTCTTAGTTATGAGTCAGAATCAGACATAATACAGATTACCACATAGCAACTATAACAGCCATGACATATGTTGTAGAAACAATATGTGAGTACACTACCCCTGGGACATTTAGGTACAAACTCTGACCTGATTTTTAACCAGGAGATTGTACATAAATCAAACCTGTTAAAACACAAAGACTCTCAAAATCTGCTACAGTCATGGGAAGGCAAGATGGCTTTACGTACATGAGCCAGCAAGAGATCACACCCGTATTCACCAGCACCATGTGAAGCCTGTCAACACACACAGCCAACAGATGTTCCAAGACAATAAGAGAAGCAAAGAATACCAGTTGTCTGTCTGTGTGAACAATTTGAGCTGTTCTTCCAGGGGTTGTGGCAGCTTATTCGAAGGAGTTTGCTTTAAACAGTGGATAGAAAACAAAAACCCACATTTCAAGTCCAGTGTAAAGGTATACTGAACATGATGCTTGCACAAAATGACCCTGATAAAAAGACAAACCCCAAACAACAGAGAGTACTTTGCAATTCAGAACCTTTAAGTTCACAAATTCTCTGCAATTTGGGAGTTCTGCTGAAGAAAGTGGATCTCTTCAGTTCAATTTCATTGCAAAATCCAGATGCAATCACTCTACAACTTTCAAAATTGTCACAAACCCTCTATGTGGGATACCTTAGCCTCGAACATACCCCACAAAAAACAAACTCCACATCCAACATGACAAAAGGATCAAGATAAAACATAAGCAAGACTAGAGCTTTGAGAAAGCAGTCCTTCACAGACATGAGTTCTTCTTGAGCAGTTCCATTGCGAAAATCTACACCGGAGAAAAAAGAAGGGGGTTGAAATTCAGATGCCTAAAAAACTGTAAAAAGACTGAATGCACATCAAACTCTGTAACATAACCACCACAACCCAGATGCATCAAAATCAGTCCCTTCACAGACATGGGGTCTTCTTGAGCAGTTCCATCAAGAAAATCTGAAAACAGTAAAAAGACTGAATGCACACCAAAACTCTGTAAAATGACCACCACAACCCAGATGCATCAAAATCAATCCCTTCACAGACATGGGGTCTTCTCAAGCAGTTCCATCAAGAAATTCAAAAAACCGTAAAAAGACTGAATGCACATCAAAACTCTGTAACATAACCACCACAACCCAGATGAGCTCTTCTTGAGCAGTTCCATCAAGAAATTCTACATAGGAGAAAAAGCAGGGGGTTGAAATTCAGACGCCTTAAAACCCTAAAATGACTGAATGCAAATCAAAACTCTGTAACATAACCACCACAACTCAGATGCATCAAAATCATTACTTCACAGACACCGGTTCTTCTTGAGCAGTTCCATCAAGAAATTCTACACTGGGGAAAAAGGAGGGGGTTAAAATTCAGATGCCTGAAAAACCCTAAAATGACTGAATGCACATCAAAACTCTGTATAGCATAACAACCTCAACCCAGATCATGCATCAAAAGCTAGGGTTCATATGGAAAGATGTCCCTGAATCCCGAACTCAGAGAAGAGAAACAACAGAGAAAAAAAAATGGATTGCGAAATTTTAGCCGCTCGAGAAAGAAGTAAGGCCAAAAAGAACCCTAACATGAATTACATGGGTGAAAATTTTGATAATAAGAGGATTGAAGCAACAACAAAACAAAACAAAAAACACAATCATAGAACCAACAAGGATGCAAAAGGCCAAGCTTGAGATTTGAGCAGCTTATTACTTACATGTTAGTGGATTTGCCCCTGTTGTAACAGAAATTGATGAGCAATGATCCCACCAAAGCTGTCAGCAAGTAGTAAAGAGAAATGACAAAAAACCCCATCTTTCTTCGTCTCCTCGCCTGACTGAGGATCTTCGGTACCTAATCGTTTCTCCAAATCCCAAACCGTTTGAGCTCCTCGATTTTCCACATCTGTTTTCGTCTTCTTCAGTCGGCGAGTTTGAGGTTCAAATCCCACCCACCAAGCAGATGGTTTTCTTCTTTGTTTTTCTGTCAACTTTGTGATGTAGCCCACACTGGCGATCATCCGCAAGAGGAATTAGCCAGATTTGGAAAGAAGAAAACTTTAAGAGTCCTGTTATATTTTGGCGCTGGAACCAGGGCTTTCTGTGTTTCAATTTTGTGAGGTGGATGGATCGGCGATCATCTACAGAGGGCTTTGCCAAATTTGGCTAAAGGTCAGAGAGAAAAGTGGAATTTTTTTCAAACCCCACTATCTACTGGCGACATTCAAGAACCTATGGTCTAAATATGGCGAGTTCAACTTTTTTTATCTAAATATGGCGATTTATGGCTTTTTTCCCCCAAAAGAATCTTTTGGACAGGTCACACCTCGCCCCCCTTTTTTTTGTTGCCAAGTGGCAAAAATTCCCCACAAAAAAAAACTAGCTGGAACCTAGCCTATTGTCTAAATATGGCAATTTCAGAAAAAAAATTCCTCCACTTTGGCGCCACTTTTCTCATAAAAATCCTTTGTATGAATTGCACTGGAATTTTTTTGTGTTGCCAAGTGGCCAGAATTCACCAAAAGAAAAAACCAGTGTAGGGCAGGTATTTGAAATTTTAAATAATAGTCCGGTCCAGGTTTTAGAAAAAATAAAATCGAAAGATCCCTCGGGTCCAGTTGTTTGATTTTTTAAGATTTAAGAGAACCGCCTGGGTCTGGGTTTCAGATACCCAGCAATGGGCGGTTATGAGGTAGAGGCAAGGGTTTGGGTATGTGATTAACTGGTACAAGGCTCGGTTCTTTAACAAATACCCGGACAGGTATACATAGGTTCTTTAACCAAGGTTATTTGAAAGCCCCTTTAGAAAAACAAGTGTTGGGTCTTTAATAACCTTAGGGTCCACAAGTTCTCTAAATGGACTTTACCTCTTTTTTTTTGTTCTTTTTTTTGGGTTTGGTAAGTCCATTCCTTGCAGACCTATAAGTCCTAAAAATAAAACTTCCTTTCTTTTTCTTTTTTCTTTTTTCTTTTTTAGTGAGTCCATTTTTAAGACTTGTGAGGGCTCAAGTCCAAAAACTGAATTTTTCTTTCCCTTCTACAGACACAAACACATACTAAAACTACAAAACCCTTAAACCTAATCCTAACCCCAATTAAGACTCCTCCAAGTATTAAAAGGGTATGAATTGAATTTTAGAGAGATACCCTATACCTTTATTTCACCTTGGGTCGGGTCCAGCTACATATATTTGATTGATAAAATTTGTCGATAATGAAATGGGGGCAGGTAATAAGTTTCAAAAAAATCCCAAGTAAGAGGAGGGTCTGGGTTTTTGAAAAAATAAGCCCCAGCTGTCATATATGCATATAACAGATTTAATAACCGACTAATACCCAGTCTCGATTCTAGTACCCGCCCCACACTGGGAAAAACCTTGCCACCAAGGATTCACCCAAACCCTCAATAATACAAACACAAGAAAAGGGATTAAAAAATTTTAATGAAAATACATCCTATGTGATCGGTGTAGGGTAAAGCCCCAGGGAGAAAGCTTTGCAAGAATGAGGGCCCCATGAGGTGGAGCTGACCGCATGCCTGAGTCCCTCTAAAAGCCCTTCCCAAGGGCTTTACATGGCATACAAACCACAATGGTTTTTTAGCTCTGAGTCCCTCTAAAAGCCCTTCCCAAGGGCTTAACATGGCATACAATCCACCATGGTTTTTTAGCTCCAAGTCCCTCTAAAAGCCCTTCCCCAAGGGCTTTACATGGCATACAAACCACCATGGCATCTTCATCATCATTAAACCCTAAACTTCCACATCACCACCTTGTCTCCCCTATCTGGCCACCAATTTGCCAAGAATGTGAGCTTCATTGTTGAGCTTTTTGCCATAGCTACTTCTAAGCTTGAAGACAAGTCACCAACAACATGGCGATCTATTTCATTCTAAAATTCATTAGAAGTTGGTGGTATGTGTACACCTAAAATTCACCATCACTTTATTTGCATTAGGATTTTTCATGTACAAATGGACTATAATCTACTTAGTATTGATGTAATTGCTTGCATTGTGCAAAACAAAATTTGGTGGTTGAATAAATTATGAAGCTTGTGGTTTAAAACTCGCAACTTGGAATTTTTGGATTATGTGACAATGGGTGTTGTGGAGTATTGGAGTCCAAATATGGTGTACAAGATCTTGCAATGTAGATTAATGAAAGGATTCAACTTTAAAATCGCTAGTACACATTGTCTACAACTAAGTTCCAACGAAAACTTGTTGGACTTTGAAGTTCGGAGTTGGTGCACCATGGAGCTTGCACTTTGATGTCGAACTTGTAAGTATCGATGCACTTAGATTTTAAACAATCTTTGACTTTCCAATGTGCCATTCTGCATGTAAGCTTTACTTTCTTACATTTAAGGTTTCCAATGCCACTATCTAGTTCTTGTATTCTTGAATCTACAATAAGATTGCCTTTCTCTTATTCTCTAGTGTATGTTGATCAATACAATATTCCTCTATTGCATGTATTTGTTGTGGCATGTAAACGAATGGTTTTGAGAAACAATATTGGAAAGGTTGAAACTTGATATATTAGTGCTTGAGATTGGTGGTATGTTTCAAGAGAATTATGGATTTTGTGTGGGCTCCATTATTGGTATGATAGTTTGTGTTACATTTCTTTTAAGGATGGGTTTTTAGGGTTTTTATTTCTTGGATTTTGGGAAGAGCCTTGCTAAGAGCTTTTGTATGCAAGTACGTGTTCTTATCCTCATCAACAATTGGCATGTCCGGATCTGTTTGTAAAAGGAATGATAGTCAAGAGTTTAAGGGTTTGGGATCTTTTGTAAGGAGCAATGTCTATCACATATTTGTGCAATTTTAGGAAGTTTTCCTTGCACCCTATGTCTTCATAATGTGATCTTTTTCCAAGTTTATTTTCCTCAAAATTATGTGTCAATACAATCTAATAATGAACATTCATCATCTAGATGTAGGATCAGAAACTTTCAAAGGGAATTGTGTAGTTTTGTTTAAGGTTTTCAAAGACGAGTTCATTAACAATGAAAGTTATGATTCATGAATTTCTAGTTGGGTGTTAAGAATTGTTTAACATTATAACAAAGTGAGAACTTAATCTTGGACTTTGGCATTGGAGTTATAACCAAGTGGCTAAGGGTCAAGGGATGATTTTCTGATAGTGCACCTTTGGTGTTGGAGTTGCAACCAAGTGGCTAGGGGTTAAGGGATGATTTTGTGATATTGCACTTTGCCCAATTAAAAGCTTCCTACATACAAATTCCAAATTCCTTGACCCTAACCTTTGTTTTTTGCAACTTTGTGTGGTTTAGGTTTTTTATACCCTTACCTTTTTTTTGCTTTTTTTTTGCAACTTTATATGATTTAAGGTTTCTATACCTTAATCTCTCTTTTTTTGTAACTTCATACGATTTAAGGTTTATATTTTCTAGCCACCAATGTTGTCTCTCAATATTCATCAATTTATTTATGTGATTTTTTCATTGTGGCATTATATTCTTCTAATCTCATTTGTTCATTCTACAACCTGAAACCACATTTTGTTTGTACTTAATCATCATTAAGTTTTTTTGCAACTTGAAACCACATTTTGTTTGTATTTAATCATCATTAGGTTTTTTTGTAACCTTTAGCCACTTTTTATTTTCTTTAATCCTAACCTTCATTGAGTTCTCTACAACCTAAAACCATTAGTGACTAAAGCCACCATGGCCCCTCCTTTGCAAATCCCAAAAAAATTCATTTTCAAGCCAGTCTACCCTATTTATTCACCCTTATAAATGATGTTGATCCATCTTTTTTTTCATAACCACATGTTATTATGTTGTTTAATGAAAGCCCACCCATTAATGTATGTGAAGATCTAACTTAAAAAGATCTTAATAATAAGAAGTTGTATGAAAGAGTAAAAAAAAATTCAAGATGTTTGAACTACCAAGCTATCATGGGCTAAGTCTTTAATTGATGACAAGGGTTTAATGCATCAAGTTAAGTGCAAGATTTGCACCTTTGTGGAAGGAAAAAAAAAGTTCATAATTCCAAAGCTAAAAAATTTCCTAAAACATGTTAGTTGTTGAAAATGCAAGGTATCCATGCCTGAAATTGATGTTGGTTCTTACTATTTCAGCAAAAATTTTGTGCATGCCAAGAATGAAGTTGCTTTCACTATTCATGACCACATGTCCATCTTGGACCGTCTTTTGGTTATGTCCCCATTGACCACAAGTAGAAGTATGTGCAATTTGGTATTGTTTATCACTTTCTTATGCAATATGGTCATCTAATGACTAACTACAAAAATTTGAAGCCCTTGTTGTAGTTGCAAAAATGAAGATTATTTCTTAAAAACACCAATCTAATTCCTCAAGTTGAACCATGGTAGAATTCATGCATTCTTTGTTGCTAGATGTTACAAAAGTCGCATTTGCAGCTATTGCCTTCATAGCAATCAGTGCAAATGAAGTCACATCAATTAACAATACACAATGGTGTTCAATCCACCTCTATGTGGTCCAAAATTGGACGAAGATCCCCATCCTCTTTTGTCTTGACCAAGTCAATGTTTATGCCACATCTAACAACATTTTTGTTATAATGTTTAAGTGTTTTTTCGAATTTAGTGGGTTAACGTTGAAAACATTGGGAGGAAAGTTGGTGAATATGGGTTGCAATGGCACAAGTGTGTTCCAAGGCTATCAAACTAACATGACATTACAATTTAAAGAAAAGGTAACCCCATTCTTGAGTGGGGTTCATTACTTTGCCCATGAAACTAATCTTGTGGTGGTCACCTTATTAGACCTAGACCTAGTGTGTCAGTTGGAAGGCATCTTGCAAAATATGTATGCCTTCTTTACACACAACCCCAAAAATTTTACAAAGTTTGAAAAGTTCACTAATATAATGAACCTAAAAAAAAACAAGTTTTTTCAGAATGTGAAAACAAGGTGGATTTCCATGTTATCTCTAACAAAATAAGTGTACATAGAATATTACCCTTTGATTGTGAAGATGCATGTTGATAGTGCAAAAAGTGAAGTTGCTTTGAAAAACTTGAATGCGTTGTGTGACATTGAGTTCATTCTTAGGTTCCTTTACATCTTGCCTTTGCTAGAGACAATGCATAGATTGATCAACCTTTCAAAAGTCCATAACTACAATTTGGTTAAAGTTTTATTATTTTTAAAAAAAACACCGAAATTATTATTTCATTCTTCAAAGCATACATAGTCATTATAAACATTTTGAAATGGAATTTAATATGAATTCTTGAATTTATGAACAATTTAGTTAACTAACCAATCCATATTTTTGAGCTTCAAAAGTTCACTATTGATAATGAATACATTATTTTCAAAATATAATTTTACAAATGTGTTCATAATCATCATGTTAATGTATTACCAATTTTCAATTAACAAATTCAAAATTATGTTATTCACTATAAGCACTTAAACACAATGCACTCTACAAAAATGACCATTGTCACACCAAAAGTGAGCCACTCAACCATGCATTCACCTATTCATAAATCTAGTACAACCTCAAAGTGTTACATGCAAATTTTCATTGATGTGTTCCCAATCTTTCATTCAACTTCCCAAGGAATATGCATAATGTGGTTATTATCATTGGTGTTGATAGCAAGCTTCAAGCTTTAAACAATGTAAAGAAGTCACCAATCACACCCATGAAACATTCATCATAACATTCATCATGCTTAAATGCACCATCGAAAATCAAAATTCAACTATATGTAGTATGGACATGTTCAAGAGGATCCTTTCTTACAATTCTTTATATAAAATAATATTTTTCTCTTCCAAGCATTGTTGGTGTGCACATGTAGAAATTATAACACATCCAAGCTAGTTGCACCAAATTTCAACAAGACATGCAATCAACACAAAATCACAATTAAAGATCTTAGTTTTATTGTCTTTGTTTGAAGGTGCAACTTTGCAATCTGTTCTTAAACCCAAGCAATGACATTTTTCGAGATTCAAGTGACAAATATTCTTCGACCTACAAGCGTAGCATAAGGGTATTACATCGAGTGTTACCTCTTTTGTCGGTTCCAAGTACTTATTAGATTCTTCAAATGACACACCATATGTGCCAAGTGTTAGCATGCAAAAGGCAAAACACGCAAGTTCATCCACCCACATTATCATGCAAAAAACTACCAAGTTATGTTATTTTTCCCCAAGTTTTTAGTTCTTGAATCAACTAATATAGTTGAAGTTTACATATATGTGGAAAAAATTAGTCATGATTTCCCCAAGTGAAAACCTCTAATTAACGATTTATGTTTCAAAGCAAACTAGCAATGTATATTTTGAAATGTATTGTTGTATGACCATAATTGTCTCTCTTGTGCATTGCTTGAGGATACAAAAAATCTAGAAAAATAATTCACACATGGAAAAAAACAAGTAACAACCGATGGAAGGAAATGGAATGAAGCAAATCACAACATTTCACAAAAAGGACCACACACATACATAATATGGCATTAAGTCTAATAGTTGCCTAGCCTAGCCAAGGTTGCCAATGTGCCTTGATTTCATGTTGATTTTATAATATGTGTTACCATAAGGACTATCTTAAATAAACATCGATCATTCTGTTAATTATTGTGTTTTGTGCAAAAACATATGTTTTGCCTATTAAATCATATGAACTTAACATAAAATTGCAACATAAGGGTATTATAATGAATGTTATCTCTTTTGCAAGTTCCAAGTACTTGCTAGCATTTTCAGGTGATGCACCTTTTGTGCCAATCATCAACATGCCAAATGCAAAGTATGCAAGTTCATCCATCTACATTACTAAGTTGCATGACCATGCATGTGCTACCAAGTTGCAAGTTTTTACCAAGTTACCAAATCAAACTATTTTTCCCCTTGTTGTATATCAATAGCAAAGTGAATCCATGGGAAGGCCTAAAGATCACTTAACAAAGTTCAACCTAATCATCAAGTCCAAATACGTTCTTCCAATGATCACAAGTCTAAGTTGTGAATGTTATAATAGAAACAAAAACATGTGTCAACGATAACTAATTTATACATGTAGCTTCTAGATTTTTCTTATGATTTTTTCAATAACTTAACATAATAACCTCCCTTTCCCTAGATAATACAGAAACCAATTAATGTTGTTTTGAATTTACATTTTTTAATGACATCATGACTTGTGCATTTTATAATGTAAATGTAACCAAATGACCTGATTTCATTGTCAATCCCATCATGCCCTCCATTAATTGCTTGCACATCTTTTTGAATATCCACACAATTGATGAAAACAAAACAAATGCCTTTGAAAATTTATTATTTTCCATGAATTTAATGCCTTATACAAGGCCATTATTGTACATAGCAAATACAATATGGCACAAATAGAAACAACAAAGGATATGAATGATAGTAATTGTTGTATTGGTGTAGTAATTATTAAGGTGTTTAATCATTGCAAGAAGTTTGATTCAAAATGACGTAGACCCTACATGTGAAAGATTTGCCAAGTCCAACATTTATTATAATGACATAAAAAAAGAATAAACTATTAAAATTTGCTGTCACATTGTTAGCCTTAAAACAAATGTAAGAATTAACATTTACATCAATCCATACAAGCAATAATTCACAACCCTTTGTTTTTTTGCCTTGGATCTAAACCTTCAAAAGATACTCATAAAAATTGGTGCCATGAACATATTAAGCTCTTATGAAAGGTCCAAAAAGAAGGGAAATTTCTATCAATATCATTCAAAATATGTTTGTTTGTTTGTTTGTTTTGGAACAATGTAACGTGGCAAGGTGGTTTCCACATAGAAGACATGTGCATCCTCAAGAGTGTGGAGGTAAACTAATGATGATACATACATGTGGTTTTGATCATGGCTAAAAAGTCATGAAAATGCACAATGGGCAATTACAAACTTATACGTTGACAATGATGAAATTGATTTCGTAAATTTTATTGATATCATAATGTTGAATTCTACACCTATCACCCATTTCATTAAATGTAATTTTGCATGTTGTGGGCTTTCCAAAATTAATGTTTGAACAATTTTTAAGCATTGTAAAACACAAGTTACATTGTTTAAAAACTAGTTTAGGGTATTTTGTACACATTGGATTACTTTTAAATTTATCTAAATGCCATATTGATATATTAAAAACATTATTGTATAAATTTATTGAATGTTCATTAAATTTGGAATTAGCCATGAATTTAATTATTTAACCTAAGTAATGGTTACACATCAAATGGTTCTTTAATTTATGAATGTACCCATCCCAAAGCGTCATGCTCTAACATATGGGTTTCAATTCCACAAGCTTGCATAAGGTAAACAAACCCTAAAACTTTGTTAGCTAGAAAAATTGTGACTTGATTTTAGTTCACCAATTGCCATTGATTTTGAAGATAGGCAAAAAAAACCAATGCAATCAAGTGTTAGGAAAAATAGGGCTTGAAGTGACTAGAACATTGAAACTACAACTTCAAGATGCAACCCAATTTTGGTTACAATGATAGATCAAAATAGAAAACAAACACAAGCAAGGTTCAACATATATTTGATTCATGAATTAAGGGGTGGACAAGAAGCCTTGTAATCAAATGTGCATTTTTGTTTATATATATGTATATTTTGTTACTTACACTACTTTTTTAAAAAAATGCAACACACAAGGCTTAATGACTATTGTTAGGAAATTGAAGCCATCCAAGTTTAATTGTTCTCATCAAATCAACTTAAAAACTTAAGTCCTATTTAGAATATTCAAAAATAGAAATGTTCAACCTAAAAATCATGAAGACATGTAAATTTAAATAATTATAAGGGGATTCAAACCACAACCTTATAAGGGTGCTCCCTAATATTCTATAAACTCAAACCCTTTTTGCACCCAAAACTTAATTTAAAAACACAAAATATACATACATATAAACAAAAATGATACCCAAGTTAAACTTACTTCAAATGTAACTCCACATTAGCACTAGGATGAAAACATGGTAAAATATACACAAAAAGTAGTGTAAGCAACAAAATATAGGGGTCTTTGAATAAAAGGATTATCAAGTAGATGTTTTTATGGGGATTATAATGTTATTTTTAGTAAATTATTTTTAAACTCTTGTTTACATGGACTTCAAAAGCTAAATTATTATAATCATGTTTTTTTAAAGTACTTATAAGTATTTGAATTGGACCTAAAGTTTGTGACAATTTGAACAGTACAGTTCAAATACTTGAAAGCAAATGAAATGTTTTTGCAAATATTTAGTTTTTTTTCAAGCACTTCAATATTGATGTGGTGAACATTCTAATGTAAATTTTTTGGTTCATGGAGTTTGCTTTCATAACTAAAATCATCCCTAACCTTCTAAAAAGTGACATTGTTGGGGATACTCTTGGGACTTTTTTCAAGTCCAAATGATATGACACAAATTGTTTTGAGAAGCTAGAAGAAGATTAAAGATGCCCATAAAAGAACTAAAGGTTTCATTTGTTTTGAAATGTTAGAAGAAGGTTAGAAGTTTTTTTAAATGTTTTTTTCTTATTTACAAATAGAAAACAAGGTAACAAGTATGTACAAAATATCTTGCTTGCACCCACCAAATCTTAGTAACTAGGGTCAGTTGAATTTCCATGAAACACATAAAACATAAGGCCAAAATTTAGAAAAAATGGCCCTCTAATGCTCTATAATTTTTTTTAATATCTAGATACAATATTGGTATCAAACCAAAAAAACTAAAACCATATTCAAAAGTTGTTTGTATACAATCATCTATTTCTAAAACTAGTAGTAGATTCAAACCACATAATAAACCAAAAACTTACTAAATCATCACCGCATAACATTAATAGTGGTCACTTTAAGCACATACTATGTCATAGACAATAAACTATAGGGGAAGTTTTTAGAAATTTTTAAAATTAAAAAATATATATGTTTAGAGGTTTATAAAAGTTTATAGAAAGATTTTTTTAAAATCTATTTGGAAAATTTTGAAAGCTTATAGAAAAACCCTATAAATGCTTAAAAGTTTTCAAAAGATTTTCTTAGAATAATTAATAGATGTTTTCTAAAAGATGTAATTTATTCTAAAAGAATAATTGAAAAAAGCTTTTAAAACATGTGATTAGTGGAAGTTTCTAATTATTTTTTATAGAAAACTTAGTTAGCATATCTTTCGAAAAGGTTAATCATATTCTAGAAGGTTGATGGTGTTCTAAAAGGTTCCATTGTATAATACAAGAAAAGGTTTAAAAGGCACCACCCTTCAATCTCACCAACGCAAGTTGTGGCTCTATATTCATAGTCCATTTCATGTTTAACTTGCATCATGTTCTATTTAAATAATACAATTATCTAGTTCTTATTCATTGTTGAGTTCCTTGTTATCAAATCTTTTAATCTTCTCCAAATTATATCATTGTCTTGTCCTTAACAATTTTCCATGTAAAAAATGAAAGGTTTCAAAGGAGTAAATTTCATATCTATACATCACAAACCTACTAACTTCATTGGTTCATTCAAAATTCACATGAAATTTATTATTTCATGGGTTCATTTTTTTGCACATAAATGTTGTGTATTTAAAACATGTATGATGCACATATAAGTAGGATGAAATATTTTCACCCACTTGAAAATATTTCATGTTACTTATAGATCCATCATACATATTTAGAGGCACAACATATGTGCACAAAAAACATAGATAAATTTTTTTTCAAATGATTTCCATTATCATATCATGCAATGGGAAGTTTGTGATGTACATCCACCCAGCAAGGTTCAAGTGCATATTTAATCAATTATAAAGTTTCATTTTTATGAAGTAGGTTGGAGAAAATATGTTCATGTTCCATGTTACCTAACATTATAACTATGCAAATTTTAAACCACTTAGATAGTTAATGGTTTAGAATTCCATCAGTTCCAAATTTCACTCATGATTGTGTTGTTGGGTTGTAGTCATGGGAAGACAACATAGTGGTCTAAACATGATTTTGCATCAACTTGAAAAATGAGGATTGTTGGTCAAACAAAACAACTTTTATCGATGGCCCATGCAACATACCATGACTACCAATGGATTTCTAGTGCCCAAAATGTGCTTACAAAATTGCCATATGCCATGGAAAAATAATTTCAACTTTTAAAGAAAACCAATACTAAAGGTAAATTACCTTAGTAGCATTTAACAATTCTTGTGTGGGAAAAAAAATCTCCAACTCCAAAATCAAACTTGCAACAACTTTGGCACATTCCACTATTTCTACACATTGAACATAAGTTCTTCAATCATTGTATCGGTAATCCATGTGATTACATTTGTGGTATGTAATGAATATGATTTGCCTCCAAAGTAAAAGGCAACATATTGAATGCAAGACGTAGGTTTTGTCCATTAGGTCAAACATAACTTGAAATGATCATGGGTGTGTTCAATAAAATCAAGGAACATAGTGAAATGTTGAGATAAGAAACTATTATTAAGTTCACAATACATTGTTTAGAAGATAGATTTGTAAAAATTAACAATGGAGATGAAGGTCACAAATGAAAGTGGTTTCAGTTTACATGCATGGCATTATGAACAACTTCCTACATTACCTTTGACATGTTCCACCTTGTGGAGTTGAACCAATATTTGTGAGGATAATTTTCAATATTGAGAAATTGGAAAAGAAATTTGAAAGCTACAAAATCAATGACAAGTCTACCTTGTTGTAAAAGATGCCACATTGCAACAAATTGAAATATTTTTATTTTCCCACCATTCCCCCATTTTGAAATTAAACTAGTATTATGCCACACCTTGTGGAGGCAAACAATTTCTCATTCTTCACATGTGTGTTAGTAGGACATAAGTAAAACTAACCAACAACAAAACTTAGTCTTGCAATAATACATTTCTTCAACCCATAATGTTTCACCAAGGAAACCAACTTTGGCACTAGGAGTTTTTCCCTCCCCTTAACAATAGAACACACATTACATTTCACCATTTTCATTTATATGCCTTTCCCACAAATAAGTTATACCTAATAATATTTCACAACCTAATGATCATGAACAACCCGGTTTAATTCCCATTCAGGTTTCCTTCTTTTTATTTTCAATTCATTACATTTAGTTTCAACTTTTGGAGGATTTGAAGCAATAACAAGTTTAGATGTCATTTCTAAGGTAACTTTCTACTTCTTTTTCACAAATACCAAATATAATGGCATTGGTAAACTCTTGACAATTGTAATTATTTTGAATGCATGCCCATTTAACATAAGTGGAAATGCATTATTTGCATTACTAAGGTTTGAACAATTAAAAAATGTGATAATAGAAAAAAAAGAAAAAAAAAACTTGAAACTTATCAAAGGTTTTAAAATTGTTGTAGTTAGATGTAAACAAATGGAAAATCTACAACTAAAATGAATCAAACTCAATGGGTTTTTTGGCCAAATGTTAGCTTGTAGAGCTTTCTTTCACAAATGTTAAGGTCAATCAAAGCTTCTTTCAAAAATGTTGGGTAGAAGGTAAAGATGAAGTGCGATAATACATGAACTTCACAGACTAAAACTTGAACTTGAAGAACCAAACACAATCAAACTTCTATCACAAATGCTATTACACAAGGGGGTGTAAGAAAGACAAAACAAACATGATCAGGTTGAATTATCACAAATGTTAAAATGTAAAAAGGTGCAAAAAAATATGCAAAAATTAAAGAATAGAAAATAACATGATTCTTATGAAGATCAAAAACAAAAAAATGCACATATTTTGAATTAAAATGCAAGTTCTAATCATTTGCCCTTTGTGCATATCACCACTTCTAAGTTATAATTTTTAAGAACACCCCCCCTTTCAACCACAAAATAGACTAAAAACAAATGCAACCCACAATCAAACTTACTTTCAAGATTGGAACTAAAAGGGCACAAAAGATCATTTGCATGCCACAACTTGATTTTACTCCTCCTATTTCATCTAATAATTTTGTTCCCTACTTAGATTTTTCCCATGCTACATTAACTCATTAGTACACTTCAATCTCATCCTACAATAAATATTAACAAACAAAATCTTGTGGCGATTTTTGTGGCGATTTCCAAATTGTAGTTTCAATGTTGGCAATAATGGCTTCCCATTGCAATAGATGGAGAGGCAAAGGAGTTCATGGGGTCATCAAGTTCATGGAATTCAAATGTTCATAACAATTGGTGGAGATGACACACATGCCTAACCCCATAACCATCCCCTCCATTATTTTTTTGGAATTTCATCCAAATCCTAAGACAAAAATTCTTTGAGGCTTTTCATTAAGGATTTTTTTCATTGGCATGTGAAAATTAACCAAAAAAATCATTGATTGTGAATAGTGGGTATAACAACCAAACCAATGGTTTTTGAAATGATTCTTTTTTATAGAAAACTAAAACTAATAGAACCCACAAATTTGAAAACATAACCTTAATATTAAAGCACCTCCAACCAACAACTTTGAAAATGACTTGTACCCTAAAACTAGTAACATTGATGTAGGGCCCATCATTTAAAAAATAGATCTAAAGCAAAACTCACCCACCCCAATTGTCATGGCCCACCATCAATCAAAATACTTGTATATTTCATCTATCAAAGCATTTTTGAACAATATGGTGTTTTCTAAACAATGTTCAAGCCCATTTTACAACCAATGTATTTGATTTCATTTGTCTTGCTCATCTTGCAACATGTTTCAACTAATTTTGTTTGGTTTGTTCGTGTAACAATGTGTTTCATCCAATCTCATTTGTTTTGTTTGTGTCACAATGTGTTTGTCTTGCTCATTTCACAACTTCTTTCAATTGCAACAAGATGGGTGATATGGCAACAACTTTTCAAGATTAGACATGCATTTGAAGATGAAGGTTTGGTTGATCTTATGTTTGTTGCATTGTTGTTATGGTTACCAAATCTTGTTCAAAAGATGGATGCATGTGGTGTTGAAGGTTTGAGCTCCATTAAAAAGTGCACAAATGCATTTCACATGCTTTCGTAAGATCACACTACCAATGCTTGTGGTGAATATTGCAAAATCAAAAAAATCATTTCATTTGAGTGTCATTTTGTGAGAGCAATCAAGGAAGTTTTTGAACCCAAATTCCTCAAGTAACTTACATGAATAAATTTGGAGAAATAGATGAAAGTGAATGCAAAGTGGGGTTGGCCACGCATGTTTCATTGGATTGTAAAAGCTTTCATTGGAAAAATTGTCCTATTGTTTGATAAGGTTAATTCACAAAAAAAGATGGGAACAAATCATTGATTTTGGAGGCAATATCTAATCAAAGGTTATGGATATATATATGGCATTTCAAATTGGTAGGAAGTAACAACAAAATAAATGTTTTAAATAGGAGCCTTTTGTCATGCCCGTATGCACGACCTCATGCATGATGGCCGGTTACAGGCATGCCCGTCATATCTTTTAGGGTTATTGTATGGTTGTAAGGTTATGAACGTTCTTAAGTGACTGTGCGCTATTAGGTTTAGGGTTTCAGCTTTTGGTGGCT